>JACCDI011434970.1_pt1 | contig 15718 bp, 14 predicted proteins | sample 7442791 | NCBI WGS metagenome assembly JACCDI01 (sample SAMN15323434, study PRJNA562643) | freshwater metagenome | isolation source: river surface water | place: USA:Blue River Watershed | collected 2017-08-15 | reverse complement strand
TTGATGTGATTCCAAACCAAATAAATCGTATTTTCGTACAAAAGTAAGAAAACTAAATGGTTCGAGCAGAAATTATTACCATTGGCGATGAGATTCTATACGGTCAAATTCTTGACACGAATACCCAATGGATCAGTCTTGAACTAGATAAGTTAGGCATCAAAACCGTGCGGAAATCTTCTGTAGGGGATCAAAAAGAGGAGATCGTTCAGATACTACAAGAAGCCCAAAAGCGCGCGGATGTGGTTTTTATAACGGGTGGTTTAGGGCCAACAAAAGATGATTTAACGAAAAAAATACTGGCTGATTTTTTTGATTGCACGCTTGCTTATCACACGGAGGCCTTGCAAGATGTTACTGAATTCTTTGCTAAGCGCGGCCGTGAATTGAGCGATATAAATCGTGATCAGGCATTGTTACCCACTAAATGCACTTTTATACCCAATAAGCAAGGCACAGCACCTGCGATGTGGTTTAATGAATTAGATACCATTTGGGTTTCGATGCCAGGTGTCCCTTTTGAAATGAAGGCGATTATGGAAACGGAGGTTTTACCTCGTTTGGTTAATCACTTTAAATTGCCCGTCATTGTACATCAGGTTGTGAAGACCGTAGGGATTGGAGAGTCTTATCTGTCAGATTTAATTCAAGACTGGGAATTGCAATTACCTGCGCACTTAAAGCTAGCCTATTTACCTTCATTGGGTATTGTGAAACTCCGCTTAACGGGATTTGGAGATTCAGCTGAAATGCTACATCAGCAAATATCTGAAGCATTTGCCCAGGTTATGCCATTGATCAAATCCTATGTGTTTGGTTATGAAAAGGATGAATTAGCGGACGTCGTAGGTAAATTATTGGTTTCAAAACATGCGACTCTTTCAGTAGCTGAAAGTTGTACTGGAGGATATTTGGCGTCTCAATTCACGCAGCATGCGGGTTGTTCGGACTATTTTTTAGGAGGGGTACTCGCTTACGCAAATGATATAAAAATGAGTCAGTTAGGCGTTTCTGAACAAATATTGAGCAATGAAGGTGCTGTCAGTGAATCGTGTATTCGAGCCATGGCTACGGGAGTTCGTGATTTAACTGGTAGTGTGTATTCATTGGCCACTTCTGGGATAGCGGGTCCAGCTGGGGGCACTTCGGAGAAACCTGTTGGAACCATTTGGATTGCATTAGCTCACCCCAAAGGTGTTATTACGCGTAAATTAACTTTAGGTGGAACGCGTGTTCAGAATATACATTTGACGTCTCTGGCCGCGATTAATTTATTGAGAAGATTTTTACTTAACGATTTGGCAGAATAGATATGGCGCTAGCAGAAATAATCATGCCTAAAATGGGCGAAAGTATCATGGAAGCAACTGTTTTAACTTGGTTGAAACAACCTGGTGATTTTGTCGAAGCAGATGAATTCATTTTGGAAGTTGCGACAGATAAAATTGATACGGAAGTTCCTTCTCCGATAGCAGGAATTTTGAAGCAAATTTTAGTGCCTGAGGGACAAATTGTAACGATTGGTAAAGCTTTTTGTCTAATTGACGCAAGCGAAGATTTGGTCGTAGAATCAAAGGGCTTTTCAAGTGAAGAAGTATTTCATCCAGAACCTGAATTGAATGCTTTGCTAGATTTAAGTTTAGGGAATTTTGACGGTGCTGAGGTTAAATCAAATCCTTGGGTGTCACCGTTGATTAAGCAGATTTGCCAACAAGAAAGTGTCTCTCAGCGGGAATTAAGTGGAATTCGTGGTTCGGGTATGGATGGCCGAGTTACGAAGAAAGATGTATTGAACTACATCGCTGTTCGGAATTCGAAGCGCATGATTGCTTCGGGTACCTTAAGTCAAGGTCCAGGTTTACGTTTACCAGGAGATGAGGTAGTGGAAATGGATCGAATGCGCAAAATGATTTCTGAGCGCATGTCTGATTCTAAGCGAATATCACCTCATGTAACGTCTTTTCTAGAAGCTGATTTAACCAATATAGTTCAGTGGCGTGAGCAGATAAAAGGGAAGTTTTTGGATACCTACAAAGAGCCGATTACCTATACTCCGCTCCTATTTATGGCTACAGCTAAGGCAATAAAAGATTTCCCTGGAATTAACATTTCTGTAGAAGGCGATTTTATTGTTCAGCATCAGCAAATCAATATTGGTATGGCAGTTGCCTTGCCCAATGGTAATTTAATCGTTCCCGTTATTCACAATGTCGATCAATTATCTTTAGTTGAATTAACGCAAAAGGTAAACGACTTGTCGACCCGTGCACGAAAAAACAAATTGACTCCGGCTGATTTAGAAGGTGGTACCTATACCATATCCAATATAGGTGGTTTTGGTAATTTGATGGGTACGCCAATTATTGTACAACCACAGGTGGGAATATTGGCTTTTGGTATTATTGAAAAGAAGCCTGCGGTTATTACCGGGCCAACGGGAGAAGATCAAATAGTGATACGTCAAAAAATGTTTATTTCACATTCATATGATCATCGCGTTGTGGATGGTTCTTTGGGTGGTGGATTTCTAAAACGGGTGGCAGAATACCTAGAAAAGTTTCAAGCAGATTTTACATTATAAAAAAAGGCCGTCTAATGACGGCCTTTTTACTTAGTTAAAACTGTGCATTTGGATCTTTTACATTGGGACGAATAATTCGAAGCCAAGTTAATATTTTGATCATGGGATAGGTTGGATCGAATTCAAACCATTTCGTAGCAAAATTCACTCGATTAGGTAATTTATGGTGGTTATTTTGGAATAACTCTCCCATCATAATAACATCAAATACAAGCGAGTTTTTCGATTGATCATGGTTATCATAATTTTGATATCCGTATTTGTGTCCGGACCAGTTTACAATCGCTCCATGTACTGGACCCATTAAAAAATGTACAGGTAACAAAAAGAAAAATGCCCAATGCATATCGAAATAAACAAATGCTGCAATATATAGTGAAACATAAGCTACACCCCATCCGATACGTGACAACCACGAGTCTCCAATTTTTTCAATTGTTTTCGACACGGGGTAGTCGTGCTCAAAACGTTCCTCAATTGTTTGTTTGCGATTTAAAACTGCATTATAAATATCTTTTGTCTTCCACATCATCGTAAAAACATTACTTGAGAACATGGGCGAATGCGGATCTTTTTTCGTGTCTGAAAAAGCATGGTGCATGCGGTGAAGAATAGCATAAGCTCGTGGACTCAAGAAAGAAGAACCTTGTGAAAGATAGGTTAAGAAGTAAAAGAATTTCTCCCAAAATTTGCTCATTAAGAACATTTTATGCGCTGAATAACGATGTAGGAAAAAGGTCTGACTAAATAACGAAATGTACCAGTGAATGATAAATGCGGGAAGTACTAATTGCATAAAGAATTTTAATTTTTACAGTGCAAATTTAAACATCATTTTTCCTTTAAATCCTTTTAAAGGCAATTACTTTTCTGATTTTTATCAGATTTGTACTTATTCGTGCACCATGTGAATTCCCATGGTTGCTGCAATGCAAGCTGTTTCTGTTCGCAAAATTGATTTACCTAGACTACATGGAGTCCAGTTCGCGCGTAATAAATCTGCTGATTCTGTTGGCGTAAAATCTCCTTCCGGACCTATTAAAACATGATAACTCTTATTACGTATTAACTGTTTTGATAAGTTTTCTACAGGTGGGTCAGAAATATGTGCAAATAGCCGTTGTGTCTCAACAGATTCAACAAGTGAATCTATGTAAGTTGATAAGGGTTTAATCGGCGAAATTTCTGGCAAGTATAGGCTCTTGGACTGCTTTAAGGCCGAAATAGCTATTTTTTCTAAGCGATTAAGTTTGATTTCTTTACGCTCTGAATTACGAGAATTAAAAAAATGGATTCCATGGATGCCAAATTCACAGCACTTTTCTACCATCCATTCCATGCGCTCCATTTGTTTTGTAGGTGCCACATAGATATGAATTTGGTATGGTATGATCGCTTGCTTTTCTAACAAGGATAATTGATTGAATGTAGTTTTTTTCGAATCTACTTGATCAAGTAAAGCAGCATATCTTCCACCCTGTCCATCCAGTAAATTAATTTGATCTCCTGATTTTAAACGCAAAACCCGACTAGCGTGAAACGAATCTTCATCGCTGAGTCGATTCTCACTGGTCGGATTAGGTGCATAAAAAATATACTTACTCATTAAAATTCAGGGTCTTCTGAACGGAATGAGAATCGTGATGGATCTAATGATAATGTGCCACCATTGAAATCAGAAATGAATTTTTCAATTACGTCAATCTCGAATGCGGGTACATATAGCGCAACATCTAGTCCTACGCCAAATTCAAAATTTTCATCGATTTCAATGTATTCACTTACTTTGACTTCATCATTTTCCTCGAGCTCGTCAATGATTTCTAGAATCATCACTTCAACTTCTTCTTCAAATGCTTCATTTTCAACATAAGATTCATCTCTGTTTTCAATGGGTACATATAGTGGAAAATGTTGCATGACTTCTTTCTCTGCCGCTTCATAAACAGCACTAGAATAATGCAATTGTAACGTACACAAAATAGCGTCGTAAATTACTTCTTGCTTATTGTAATGGCCCACAAATTGAATGTGGACCATTTCTTTATCATTGCCAATGGGTAAATTTTCATCATCTATGTAAACAAATGATCTATTTTCCTGTGCACACAGGCTTTTTAAATTTTGGATTTCCTCCATTGAAAAGCCTGGATTAGTTGTATTTGGCATGTTTATTTAATTAATAAAAGTTCACGGTATTTTGGTAGAGGCCACTCGTCATCATCAACGATAAGTTCAAGTTTGTCAACAGAGTAACGGATTTCTTCAAAGTAGCCTTTTACTTTTGTACCATAAATGGTCGCTCTTTCTTCTAAATCTTCTACATTATTTGCCTCCTTACGTGCTTCAGTCATTTCGTTTTGTAGTCTAACGATAGATGACGTGTATTCGGAGATTTTTTTAATCATTTCAACAGTTGGCGCATAATACTGCGGGTCAATGCCTATTTCCTTCTGTCCTTTTACATTTTCTACTAATTGTGTTTGATACTTTAATGAAGTCGACACAATGTGATTAATGGCCATATCTCCAATAACACGCGATTCGATTTGAATTTTCTTGACATAGTTCTCAAGCTCAATTTCATGGCGTGCGTGCATTTCCTCTTTGGAGTAGATTCCATGTTTAGTGAAAAGTTCAATGGATTCTGGTCGAGCGTATACCGCCAAAGCCTCTGGTGTCGTCTTTAAGTTAGATAGGCCACGTTTTTCTGCCTCAACTACCCATTCGTCAGAATATCCGTTTCCTTCAAAACGAATCTTTTTAGACTCTTTGACATAGCGCTTAAGTACCTCCATGATCGCAAGCTCTTTCTTAACGCCTTTTTCTAGGACTGCCTCAACCTCTTTGCGGAACTTGATTAATTGATCCGCTACGATGGTGTTTAGCACGGTCATCGGTGCAGCTGAATTCGCAGAAGAACCTACCGCACGAAATTCGAATTTATTTCCAGTGAAGGCAAATGGAGACGTTCTGTTTCGATCCGTGTTATCAAGAATCAATGAAGGAATTTTGTTGATACCTAACTTAAGGTATACATTATCTCCTTTTTCTAGGGTGATATCATCAATGTCACTCATGTTTTCCAAGTCATCTAAAACTTGGCTCATGGTAGATCCCAAAAATACGGATACAATTGCAGGTGGCGCTTCATTTGCTCCGAGTCTATGTTCATTACCTGCTGAAGCAATGGAAGCGCGAAGTAAATCTGCTCGATCGTGTACAGCCTTTAATGTATTGACGAAAAAGGTAAGGAAACGTAAATTTTCTTTTGGCTTCGATGAAGGAGCTAATAAATTAACTCCAGTGTCTGTCGCTAGTGCCCAGTTATTATGCTTTCCTGAGCCATTGATGCCCGCAAACGGTTTTTCATGAAACAAGACTTTCAATTTGTGTTTTGAAGCAACCTTATTCATTAGATCCATTAACAAGGCGTTATGATCACATGCTAAATTGGCTTCTTCGAAAGTTGGCGCCACCTCGAATTGAGCTGGAGCCACTTCATTATGACGCGTACGAACCGGCATACCTAATTTAAGCGCTTCAATTTCAAAGTCAACCATAAATGAATTGGCCCGATTAGGAATAGAGCCAAAATAATGATCTTCTAATTGCTGTCCTTTAGCTGGCGCGTGACCAAAAACAGTTCTGCCTGACATAACTAAATCTGGGCGTGCATTAAATAATGCTTCATCTACCAGAAAATATTCTTGTTCTGCACCAAGCGTTGGAATGACTTTACTTACATCTCGGCTAAAAAATTCTTTTACAACGGCTGTCGACGCTTTATCAATTAATTCAATCGACTTTAAAAGTGGAGTTTTGTAGTCTAATGCTTCACCAGTGTAGGAAACAAAAACAGAAGGAATACATAATGTGGCGGTTCCTGCTGCATTTTCCATGATGAATGCTGGCGATGAAGGATCCCATCCTGTATACCCACGTGCTTCGAACGTGGATCTAATTCCTCCATTTGGAAAAGAAGAAGCATCTGGTTCTTGTTGGACCAAAGCGGATCCTTTAAATTTTTCAACGGCCTTTCCATTGCTCAGGTCGATGTCAAAAAATGAATCATGCTTTTCTGCGGTTGTACCTGTAAGTGGTTGAAACCAGTGTGTATAGTGTGTTGCTCCTTTTGAAATGGCCCATGATTTCATGGCGGCAGCTACTTCGTCTGCAGCATCACGATCAATTTTTGAACCTGTTTGGATAGCTGTATTGATTTTCAAATAAGCCTCTGGAGATAACAAAGAGCGCATGACTTCATCACTAAATGTCATGCTGCCGTAGTAATCGCTTACTTTTTCAGTTGGTAATTTAACAGGAGTACCTGCGCGCATTTGAGCTAATTCAAGTGCTTTAAATCGAGTTATAGCCATTTTTTGTCGTTGAAAATTAGATTTATAAAAATAGCCAAAATGTCCGAACTATTTAAATGTATGTCCTAGATATTTAAAAATTGCACTAACGTAGGTATTAGTTTGAATTTTTGCAGATTTTCAGAATAATGGTTATGTTTTTTACGTTTTTAGCAAATTTTCTGTTGCTTTTTTCAAAAACTGGTTTAAATTTGTATCAATAATTCGCAAAAAAGTATTTTTATTATCATTATAAGTATAAAATCATGGCTAAATCTAAATTAGAGTACATTTGGTTGGACGGTTACAAACCAACCCAGAGTTTGCGTTCTAAGACTAAAATTGAGAATAATTTTAGTGGTAAATTGGAAGATCTTGACATGTGGTCTTTTGATGGTTCATCTACTCAGCAAGCAGAAGGAGGTTCATCTGACTGTTTATTAAAACCTGTATATGTTTGTCCTGATCCAGCACGTCGTGATGGATATTTGGTTATGTGTGAGGTATTGAATGCTGATGGAACACCGCATGAGTCTAATGGTCGTGCCACGATTGAAGATGATGATAATGATTTCTGGTTTGGTTTTGAGCAGGAGTATTTCCTTTGGGATCCAGAGACCAATAAGCCATTAGGTTTCCCGTCGAATGGTTACCCAGAGCCACAGGGGCCATACTACTGTTCAGTGGGGGCGAAAAATGCCTATGGACGTGAGATTATCGAAGAGCATTTAGATTTATGTATTGATGCTGGCTTAAATATTGAAGGTATCAACGCTGAAGTAGCAGCCGGACAGTGGGAATTCCAGATGTTTGCTAAAGGGGCGAAACAAGCTGGTGATGAAATTTGGTTAGGACGTTATATTTTGGAGCGTTTAGGGGAGAAATACGGTGTAGCTGTTAACTGGCACTGTAAGCCATTAGGTGAATTAGACTGGAATGGTTCAGGTATGCACGCAAATTTCTCAAATACAGCCTTGCGTACTGCAGGTAAAAAAGATACGTATGATATAATCTGTCAAGCATTCGCTCCGTTTGTTAAGGAGCATATTGAAGTGTATGGTGCTGACAATCATATGCGTTTGACTGGTAAGCATGAAACTGCTTCGATTCACGATTTCTCCTATGGAGTTTCGGATCGTGGAGCTTCTATTCGTATTCCAATCGCTGTTGTTGAAAAAGGATGGAAAGGTTGGTTAGAAGATCGTCGTCCAAATTCAGCTGCAGATCCATACAAAGTAGCTGCTCGTATCATCAAAACGGTGAAAACAGCTAAATTATAATCTATTTTAATCTTGCATTTATATACTTTTATGATTGAAAATGGCGGGGATTCCCGCCATTTTTGTTTTAAATTGCAGGCTGAAATTAGCATATGAGTAAAGTTGCATTTTATACACTAGGTTGTAAGTTAAATTTTGCCGAATCGAGTTCGATTGCACGGTCTCTGGAGCCTTTGGGTTTTGTTCGGGCGGACTTTCAAGATACGCCAGATTTATTTGTTATTAATACTTGCAGTGTAACTGAGCAAGCTGATAAAAAATGCAAGAAGGTTGTCCGTGAAGCAAAGAAGATAAATCCAGCATCTACTGTGGTTATCATCGGTTGTTATGCCCAATTAAAACCAGAGGAAATTGCTTCTATTCCTGGAGTTGATCTAGTACTTGGTGCTAATGAGAAGTTTCAAATGCCCGCCTTGCTTCCACCCTATTTAGACCGGTCATCTGAAGATTTGCCTAAATTGATTGCTACGGAAATACGGTATGATTTGGATTATCATGCTTCCTATAGTGTTAATGATCGGACTCGGACGTTTTTGAAAGTTCAAGATGGATGTGATTATCCTTGCTCATATTGTACGATACCTTTGGCTCGCGGACAATCACGCTCGGATAGCATTGAAAAAGTACTTGGCTTAATTGAAGAAATTGCCGCGAATGGAGTAAAAGAAGTTGTTCTGACTGGGGTTAATATTGGTGATTTTGGTATTCAGCAAGGTAAGCGTGTGGAAACATTTTTCGATTTGGTTCGTGCGATTGAAGAGCACGCCACCATCGAGCGTTTTCGAATTTCAAGTATAGAGCCTAATTTATTAACACCCGAATTGATTGAATTCTTAGCTACTTCTACGCGTTTTGTTCCACATTTTCATATTCCCTTGCAATCTGGATCCAATGCAGTGCTTCGATTGATGAAGCGTCGGTATCAGCGCGAGCTTTATGTGGACCGAGTTTCCCGTATTCGTGCTGTTATGCCAGATGCCTGTATTGGTGTCGACGTGATCGTAGGCCATCCTGGAGAAACCCCTGAATTGTTTTTGGAGACCTATGAATTTCTGAATTCCTTAGATATTTCGTATTTACATGTTTTCCCATACTCGGAACGTGCCAATACCTATGCCGTTGACATTCAACCGAAAGTGGACAACATGCAAAAATCAGAAAGATCTAAAATGCTTCATATTCTTTCAGAAAAAAAACGACATGCTTTTTATGCAGGTCAAATAGGAAATACAGGATCTGTTTTATTTGAGGAATCCAGTAATGCTGGATTTATGGAAGGTTTTTCTGAAAATTACGTGCGGGTATCTGCTCCGTACGATCCATTGCAAATTAATACCATACAACCTGTTCGGTATAAAGACATGATGGAAACAGGTGATGTCAAAGGGGAAGTGTTAATAGTCGCTAGTCGCTAGTCGTCAGTCGTCGGTTACCTTTTACCTCTTACTTCTTACCTCTTACTTCTTACCTCTTACTTCTTACCTCTTACTTCTTACCTCTTACTTCTTACCTCTTACTTCTTACCTCTTACTTCTCACCTCTTACAACAAAAAAGCCAGAAACTATAAGTCTCCGGCTTTTTGATTGAAACAAAACCACAAGAACCATTACTTGCGGCTTTGTTGTGTTAGATTATTCGGCCAACGACTCATCGTGTTGTGAAATATCTAACCCTAATCTTTCCTCTTCTTCATTAACACGTAGTGGGATAATTTTATCTGTTACGATTAATAAGATATAAGACAAGCCAAATGCAAATGCAGAAACAATTGCTAAGGCTAATAAGTGCTTAAAGAATAGCGCAGTCTCTCCGTAGAATAAACCATTTTCAGCTACAGCAGCATTAACTGCTGATGTTGCGAAAATACCGGTCATTAACATGCCAACCATACCGCCTAAGCCGTGGCAAGGAAATACATCTAACGTATCATCTAAGTTTGAACTTGCTCTCCAGTGTGCTGCAATGTTTGAGACAATCGCCGCTACGACTCCAATGAAGATAGCAACCGGAACAGTTACAAATCCAGATGCTGGAGTGATAGCTACTAGGCCAACAACCGCACCGATACAAAATCCTAAGGCAGAAACTTTTTTGCCACGAGTTACATCAAATAAGATCCAAGATAAACCTGCTGCTGCAGCTGCCACGTGCGTTGTTGCAAAAGCAGTAACCGCTAATCCATTGGCACCTACTGCAGAACCTGCATTGAAACCAAACCATCCGAACCACAATAAACCTGTTCCTAATAATACGTAAGGAATGTTTGCTGGAGGCAAAATGTTAGATTCAATATGTGACTTACGACGACGTAAATATAAAGCTCCCGCTAATGCAGCCCATCCTGCCGACATGTGCACAACCGTTCCACCAGCGAAATCAAGAACTCCTAAATTAAATAAGAATCCATCTGGGTGCCATGTCCAGTGTGCTAATGGTGCATAAACCACGACACAGAACAATACCATGAATAAAACGAATGCGCGGAAGTTAATACGTTCTGCCAAAGCACCTGAAATAAGCGCAGGTGTAATTACCGCGAACTTCATTTGGAAAAACGCGAATAACGCGAATGGAATTGTAAACTTTAGTTGGTCTGTTGATCCCAATGATAATTTGTGGTCAAATACATTATTGAACATGAAGAATGTTCTTGGATCTCCAATCCAGCCACCCAATGAGTCGCCAAATGCCAAACTAAATCCAAAAACAATCCAGATAACCGAAATTACCCCCATGGCAATAAATGATTGCAACATCGTTGAAATTACGTTTTTATGATTGACCATACCACCATAAAAATAAGCTAATCCGGGTGTCATCAATAAAACTAGACCAGATGCAACAATCATCCAGGCAGTATCACCTGTGTCAAGTCCCTCTGTAGGCATGACGCCTGGTACTGATGTGGTAAAAAGTGCAAGTACGGCTACGGCGATTAAAACAAGTAGCGGGATCCAAGTTGGTTTTTGTGTTGTCATGTTCGTACGATTAAAATGAATGAAAATTTAGTTAAGGATTAAAATTTGTAAATAAAGTGCAGAGCTAATGTAGTTTGAGAGCTTTGGCCTTTACCATCTCCGTCAACAAATTGCTCTGTCTTATATGAATCAGTGCGTAATTCTGGTTTGATTAATAAGTGACCATCCGCTGCTGTAAATGTTCCAGTTAAAGTGAATGAATTTACATCTGTTCCAGAACCATCTGCTGCACGTAATGCACGAGCACCTGAAGTGTTGTCGAATACCTCGTAGCGGCCACCTAAGCTAAAATTGTCAGTAAAAGCATAGTTAGAATATAAGGCTACTCCGCCCCATGTTTTGCTATCACCAACACTTCCGCCACCTTGAAAATCACCTGTTTGTGATCCGTATGCTGCGTTTAGGCCAACCAAATACTTAGGTGTAATTTGATAAGACGTTGTTAAGTCTAGTAAGTTATAGCTACCTGTGTCATCTTTTCCGCTCGCTAATGGAGCTGATTCATTCGAAGAAATTCCATTTAAATATACGTTCCAACCAGCAGCTGGAGATGTAAATACTTGGTAGATGAATCCTTTGGATGCATTGTTGTCATTTAAATTATCCACATTGTTGACCAATCCAACCATGGCAGAAAATTTGTCGCTGAATGAATAATTTGCTTTCGCACCGATGTGATAAAAAGGACCATTGTTGAATAAATTAGAAAGTGAATAGTTGTAGTTTACCGGAGCGTCAATTACCTCGTATCCAATATGTGTACCGAATTGGCCCATGGTAAATGTTAATTTATCCGTAGCCTTCCAGTTGAAATATGCTTGCTTGATGGCTAATGAGGTGCTTCCTTTTCCTAAAGGCCCTACTAAATTGCCATATTGACCTAAATCTGCATTAGGTCCAAATGTTAAGTCAACGACTACATCTGCATTTTTGGTTGCATAGCCGAATTTGGTTTGCACGAGTCCTAATGAAAATTGATTCGATTTTTGATCAAACGCACGCTCGTATCCAGAAGAACCTAAGTTGCTACGTGATGATGGATTATTGAAATTTAGCATGTAATATGAATCAATATAACCCGAGAAGGAAAACTTAGGAGCTTCCGCTTCTTTTTCTTGGGAAAATCCACAAAATGCTAGAGCTGCAAAAAATGCTGTTAGGATAGATTTTTTCATGTGTGCGATTGTTTAAGTGTTTATAAATGCTTGACTACATGTCAAAGGTTGTCCAATAAATTGTATTATCCAAATAAATTCGAACAAAAATTAACTAATAATTGTAAAAAAATCAGAAAAAGATAAAAAATAGGTTAAAAATTAAACCTGTTTTTGTTGAATTTGCAAAAAATATATAAAAATAAGTAAAAATATAAACCTCATATTTCGATATATGAAAAATGCTATATCCTAAATATTTATGTGATAAGGGTAAAAAAAAAGCCCATCGATTGATGGGCTTTCTCTATATGAATCTGTTTCAGTTATGCTTCTGCATGTAACCAAGCTTTCTTAGCTTCTAAAGTCTCTTTATCCTCGACGTGATCTGGATCTGGTACACAGCAATCAACTGGACAAACCGCTGCACATTGTGGCTCCTCATGAAATCCAGTACATTCAGTACACTTATCGGGTACTATATAGTAGAACTCTTCTGAAATCGGGTCAACAGGTGATTTAGCATCCATCGATGATCCATCTTCTAATTCCACTTCAGTTAAAGCTGTTCCGCCAGCCCAAGTCCACTCTACTCCTCCTTCATAAATGGCTGTATTAGGGCATTCGGGCTCGCATGCTCCACAGTTAATACATTCGTCAGTGATGATAATAGCCATAACAAGTATTAAAAATTTTCTGCAATTTACGTAAGTAATTTTGAATTGTAAATATTTTATAATGACTATTCATGTTTTTTAAGAACTTTGTACTTCCATATTCTTAAATATGGGTCTCCTAATATGAACAAAGAACGTTTTATTAACCTAGTTTCATTTCTTAAAGCATACTTTTCTGATACATCTAATCAGGAAAAAATAGAATTATTTATAGAAAAAGCGAAAAATGAAAATGCATGGTTTTCGGATTTACTTATTCGTAATGCCATGGAGGCAATTACAGATCAATTTTTAGATGCTTCGCGTTGGGAATATTTTTTCAACAAATATGGAACTCCGGTGCAAGATTTGCCGAAAAAAGTGGGTTTGATTTTGCCGGGGAATCTGCCGGCTGTAGGTATGCATGATCTGCTCATGACAGTAGCGAGTGGACACCAGGCCATAATTAAATTAAGTTCACAAGATCGTTCGTTAATGACGTTGTATATCGAATTAATAAATTCATTTGATGCTGATTTAAACGTGGAGATTCAAGAGCGTATGTCAGGCGCGGATGCGGTTATAGCCACTGGATCTGATTTTTCTTCCGGATATTTCGTGAATTATTTTGCTAAAATACCTCATCTGATTCGTAAAAATAGAAGTTCCGTAGCTGTGCTTTCAGGAAATGAAAGTGCTGATGATTTTAAGCAATTGGCTACTGATATTTTTATGTATTATGGACTAGGTTGTCGGAATGTGTCTACAATAGCTGTTCCTGATTCAATGGATTTACTCCCTTTGTTTGATGTATTGACATTAGAAGATTGGGTTTTAGACCATACGAAGTATTCCAATAATTACCAGTATCACAAAACATTATATCTGCTGAATCAAATTCCACATTTTGATTTAGGTAATCTGATTGTCACCGAGAACGATGCCCTGGTCTCTCCTGTTGGCGTTTTACATGTGCACCGATATGCCAGTGAACGTGAGCTTACTGATTGGTTAGCAAGTAGTGATGAAAAGATTCAGTGCGTCGTAGGCTCAGACTATATACCATTTGGCCAAGCGCAAAGCCCTGCATTGGACGATTTTGCAGATGGTGTCAATACCTATCAGTTCTTAACTAGTTTGTCGTAAACGAATAGTTTCAGAATGATCGCTCCCGTTGTGCCGATTACTGCACCTGTGATAACATCTAACGGATAATGGACACCTAAATAGATCCGACTATACGCTATGAGGCTGGCCCAAATTAGCAATGCTATACCTAAGGGTTTATTCCGAGTCAGTAAATAGAACCCCACCGCAACTGCAAATGCATTTGCTGCATGAGATGAACAAAATCCATAAAGTCCACCAGGTCCGTTCGGCATATGTATCCAGGATTGGAATTCCGGTACATGACTAGGTCTAAGCCGTTTAACGAGAGGTTTTAATATGGAAGAAGAAATTTGGTCAGCCCAAACAATCGTTAGCACTAAATAAAAAACCGCAGCCTTAATTGATTTCCGATTATGCTGAAATAATTTCCAAATAAGAAAGCCATACAGTGGAATCCACACATATTTGTCGGACAAAAATTGCATGATTGGATCCGCTGAATTGCTATGCCATTCATTGATAAACCTGAACAAGTTTTCATCCCATGCTGGAAACATCGATTAAAATTTAAAGTGTTCCCGAGCTCTTCCCAAGGTTTGTTTGGCTATGGGTTCAACTTTACGTTCACCTTCCGCTAGTTTTTCTTCGATCACATGAGGATTGTTGATGTAATAGTCAAATTTCTCCCGAGCATCTTTGAAATAACGCAACATCATTTCGTGCAAAGCTTGTTTCGCGTGTCCATATCCATATCCTCCTTGGGTGTAGTTGGCATGCATTTCAGCTGTTTCTTCGGGTGAGGCCAACAAGCTATACAGTTTAAACGTAATATCTGTAGCTGGATCTTTAGGATCTTCCAAGGGTGTTGAATCAGATTCTATTTTTTTGATTTGCTTTAAAAGGTCTTTTTCTGGTAAAAAAATATCAATGTAGTTATTCAGGGATTTACTCATTTTGTTGCCGTCTACCCCTGGGATTGTCATGACTGATTCATTAATTGCTGCCTCCGGAATCACAAAGATGTCTTTTTGTGCCATGCGATTAAATGTTCCCGCGATGTCGCGCGTCATTTCAATATGCTGGCGTTGATCTTTTCCTACTGGAATAAGTTCGGCATCATATAATAAGATATCAGCAGCTTGTAAAACAGGATACGTGAAAAGTCCGGCATTCACTTGTGCCATTTGGGCAGATTTATCTTTAAAGCTATGCGCGTTTGCAAGCATGGGAAATGGTGTAATGCAGTTTAAGTACCACATTAATTCCGTATGATAGGCTGCTAATTTGGATTGACGGTAGAAGTAGTTTTTATCGGTGTCAAAACCGAAAGCCAACCATGCTGCCGCAATGGACAAAGTATTGGATCGAATTTGTTCCCCATCACGTAAACTTGTTAGGGTATGTAAATCAGCGATAAACAAAAAAGATTCGTTGCCCGGTTTTTTAGATAGTTCTATGGCAGGCAGAATAGCGCCCAAAATATTTCCTAAATGTGGTTTACCTGAGGACTGAATCCCTGTTAAAATGCGCATAATGACTATTTTAATAAATTTCACAAAAATCATTAAATTCAATCAATTCTCCCAATTTATTTTGGGAA
>JACCDI010363838.1_pt1 | contig 15720 bp, 19 predicted proteins | sample 7442791 | NCBI WGS metagenome assembly JACCDI01 (sample SAMN15323434, study PRJNA562643) | freshwater metagenome | isolation source: river surface water | place: USA:Blue River Watershed | collected 2017-08-15 | reverse complement strand
CGGCTTTCATCTCTTTTCACCTAAACTGCGTCCAAAAAGGTTTAGGCCAGAAAAATGGCGGATTTCGCGGCTTTTTTCTCTCCGTCCTACCTATACTGTTTGTGCGCAATCTTGAAGAGTGAGATGCCTAAAACCTGTAGTCTAGGCGGATCCAGCTTGCACTGCGGCTTTTGCAATATGTGCTGCTTCTAGGGCTCTTTGGCTGGATCACCTTCCGCGTTACCGGGTTGCGGGCCGCGCGCTGGCTCGACGCGGAATACGGCAAGAACCTCACGCTCATCGCGGCCGGCCTCGCACCCGTCGTTTCCGCCATCCTCATGCTTGCCTCGATCGCGGCAATGATGGGCCAGCCCCTGGTGTCGCTGGAATGGCCGATGATCGAGGCCATGACGCTGAGCACGGACATGGGTTGGGCGTTTTTGCTGCGCACCGCTCTGCTGATTGCGGCATTTGCAGCTTTATTAGTGAGGCGTGGGGCCGGGGGGCTGATCGCCGCGCTTTGCTTGGGAGCGGCGCTTATGACCCTGGGGTGGAGCGGCCACGCGGCTGCAACCGAGGGTATGCTCGGTTTAGCCCATCGGATCAGTAACGGCATACACTTGCTTGCAGGCGGCCTGTGGCTTGGTGCGATCGGCTGGTTCCTGCACCTTTCGGTTGTCGCCCATCGCGACCCCGAACGGATGTCAGCGGAAGAGTTGCTTGTCGTCCTGCACGGCTTTGCGCCACTCGGCGTGGCACTGGTCGGAACTGTGTCGATTACCGGCCTGATCAATGCCCAGATGATTTTCGGCATCGAAGACAGCGCGACCACCTTTACGACCGCCTACGGTCAATTACTCGCAGCCAAAATCGCGGTTGTGGGCTTAATGCTCGCCTTTGGCGCGCATAACGCCCGGACCAGCCGACGCAGCGTTGTCGAAGGCGTCGACACTGACGGCGATCACAGTGTCGCACTGTCCACACTCTGCCGCAGTTTGACACGCGAACTCGCGCTCGGGTTCGTGGTTCTCGGGTTGGTGGCGGTCCTCGGTATGCTGTCGCCGATGGTGATGGAGTGAAGATCGGTTGGATCGGAGAAAAAACGATGACGAAAGACAGGGAAGTATTGTTGAGGGGCGGGCGTGCAACTAAGGCAGCTCTGGCCATTATGGCCGCCATGGCACAGATCGCTGCTGCAAATTCAAGCTCCGATCACAGTCCAACTGCTCAGGTCAACGCTGTGTCGGCGGCCAATGCACCGGCGACCGCTGTCGACGCCTTTCATGCCGCATTGTCCAAGGGCGACACGCGCACCGCGCTAGATCTTCTTGCTGAGGATGTGCTGATTTTCGAGTCAGGCGGCGTCGAGCGCAACCGCGCCGAATATGCCAGCCACCATCTTGCTGCCGATGCCGCGTTCAGTGCAGCGGTTCGACGCACCCTCGTCAGCCGGTCTCACGGGGATGCAGGCGATGCAGCGTGGGTCACAAGCGTCGAAACTGTCGCCGGAACCTATCGCGGACGAGCCATCAACCTCCGCTCGGTCGAAACGATGATTCTTCGTCGCGTCGCCGGCAAGTGGCGCATCGGACACATTCATTGGTCGTCAAAAGACCTCGTCACGAAGTAACGCTTAGGAAAGGCAAGGTGAGAGGAGGCCATCAAAGTCTGTCAAGTGATTGTCATGTGGCGCCAACTGCCCTTTCGACGTCATGCTCCCTCGCTTGCCATTGCCTCGCAACTCTCGGCGCAGCGGCGGCAGATGTCGGCGCAGTCCTGCATCCCGTCGAGCCGGTCGCAGCTTTCGGCGCAGGCTCGGCAAATTTCGGCGCACTCGCGGCAAATATGGGCATGATGCGCCGAGCCGCGCGCCATGAAGTCGGCGGCGGTCGCGCAAATCTGGGCGCAGTCGAGCATCAGCCGCATGTGCGCCGGCTCTACATGAGCTCCACCCATTTCGAGGCAGTGCGTCGCGGCCATTTGCAGGCAGGTCATGTGGCAGGTCTGGCAGGCGTCGATGCAGTTCTGCATCTCGGATGATTGGTGGTGCATGATCGTGTTTCCTATTGCGCTGCCAAGCCCTTGTCGGTCAGCATCTTGTTGAGTTCAGCGATATCCTTGGTCTGCATGTCGATGGTTTTCTGGGCCATCTGGCGAACCATCGGGTCATCGCTTTCCTTAAGCGCGATTTGCGACATGGTTAGCGCTCCGCGATGATGCTCGATCATCTTGCGCGTCCAGGTTTCGCCGTCATCCGCGCCCTTCGCGGCCATCATCTTGTCATGCATCGCCATCTCGGCGGGCATGTAGGGGTTGGCGGGATCGGCCTTAGCCTGCGCGTTCACGCCGGTGCTGGGCTGCGCTTGTGCCTGATTGTCCTTCTGCTCGGCACAGGCGGGTGCGGTCAGAGTCAGCAATAACGCGGGAGCCAAAAGATGTCTCTTCACGGTCGTCTCCTAGAAAGCCGGCGAGACAGGTTAAGTCGTCAGGGGGCGAATGGTTCCCTTTGGCCGCCTTACGCGTATCGGCAAGCGCGCGCGATTGCGGACGGTTGAAGAATGACGGCTTGTTTGCGGGTGAGCGCGAAGGGCAATCGTCGGCTCTCCGCACATCATAATTGCGCGCGATGCTTCATACCTATGTAGCGGCTTGCACCGCCGGTTTGATACTGGCCACCACGTTCAACACGGTGCCTTCTTCGCGGTTTGGCCCGGTCAGAGTGCGCAGAGCGCGGCAACACTGACCGGTCGCCCCAAGTCGTTGCTACGAAGTCACCGAAGCTATTGTTTCTTTTCGCGACGTAATTCCACCAGGTCGTGTTTCTCAGCACTACCCGATATGAGGGTTGCATGAGCAAAATGCGCATCGACAATGTGCTCGATGCGAATTTGCCCGACCTTGTCGCGGCGGAAGGTCCGTGCACGTGGGCCAAGATCAGCGCTGACCCGAACGACGTCGAGCACTTGCCCCGGTTGTGCACCATCCTCTCGGCCGATGCAGACGACAAGACCATCTCCGCCGACGTCAACAACCTGGCCGCGCATCAAAAATGTGTGTTGCAGACCTTGTGCGGCCACGCTCGTAGCGAAAGGCGACATACTCGCCAATGCCAGACTGGATGCCAGCCCTAAAAACACTGATTTCATCATGATAGTCTCCTGTTTGAATAATCCGGCGAGGCCCGCATTACCGGGCCTCGCCGACATGATTTAGCAATGATTGTGCATCTCGCGGCAGCAGCGTTCACAGGCCCGGCAGGCCTCGGCACAGCGCTTCATTTCAGAACCGCCAACCGCTTCGCAAGCCTCGGCACAACGGCGGCAGGCCTCGGCGCAAAGCAGACAATGCTCGGCGTGAAGTGGAGAGTTTCGCGTCATCAGGTCGGCGCAGCTGCCGCACAATTGGATACAGTCGAGCAGTGCATTGATCAGTACAGCTTCGCCGTGTTTCCCGCCTTGCTGAAGGCAATGTGCCAGCGTTTCGAGACAGACTTGCTCGCATGCGCGGCACTGGTTGATGCAGGTTTTCATGTCCATTGTCCTACTCCTTCGTCGATGCGGAGGTGCCGAGACGTGAGGCATCAGGATACGCGACCGCGAATAGGTGCAGCAGGATCGGACAATCGTCGATCGGCGCGTCGGGCGGACAAGCGTCTGCCAACCGGGTCAGCGCTTTTTCGATGACCGAAAGATCCTCGATACGCGCCCGCAGATCGGCGATCTTTACCCGGGTCAAAGCAAGCACATCGGCGGCGGATGCCGTCGCGTCTGCCTTCAACGCAAGCAACTGGCCAATTTCCGCCAGCGTAAAGCCCAGATCGCGCCCGCGCCGAATGAAGCGCAAACGCTCGCGGTCCTCTGCTCCGTATGATCGGTATCCCGCATCGGTCCGAGCCGGTGCGGGCATCAGACCAATCCGTTCGTAATGCCGAACGGTATCGATGCGAACTCCCGCAGAGCGAGCCAGTGAACCTATGCTTATGCCTTGCACGAATCACCTCCATCGCAGGATATGCGGTCTGGACCCCGGTCCAAGGTCAAGCGAATAGATTGTCCAACGAAATGAAGGCATCACGTCGCTCAGATCAGCCCGTTCCGACATTTTGGTCTTGACCGAGCGGTGGCGTCGCTTCGTTCTCTTGGCTGCAGACCAGAGGCAATCAATGCCGCGCGTAGACGAACGGCTTGCCATTACCAAAGGCGACTACTGCATAGCGATCCGCTTTCACGCCCGGCACTTCCATCCCCGGCGACCCAATCGGCATTCCCGCGACCGCGAGGCCGCGCACACCCTTGGGCTTGGCAGCAAGGACGCGCTTCATGTCGGCGATGGGAACATGGCCCTCGAAAGCCATGCCGTCGATGAAGGCGGTGTGGCAAGACGCAAGCTGCGGCGGCAGGCCGACCCGCCGCTGCAATGCAGGGCGATTGGCATCGTCGACGATTCTGACGCTTCGTCCGAAGGATTTGCGAACTTGCTCCGCCCATTTGACACAGCATCCGCAGCCAGGATCGCGGTGCATAACCGCTTCGGTCGTCGCGAGCGCCGGGGTTGCGACCAGCGCTAAGGCCATTGCTAAAGTCGATGTTTTCATATTCTCTATTCCTTGAGCAGCGAGAAAATCGAAATCGTCCCCGTTGGCGTGTCGAGGCTCCATTCCGCCGTGACCGACACTCCGCCAATTCGCGCAAGTTCCGCTTCCAGAAAGCCATCGGCATTCGGCTGCGTGTTGGTGCGGCCGTCTGCGGATTGGACGATTTTGAACGCCTGTCGCATCAGCCAGCTATTCTGCCGCGCATAGTCGGCGACGATGATCCTGCCGCCTTGCTTGGCTGCGGCGAACATGGCGGCAAGCCCTGCTTGCTTTTCGGCGACTGGGACTTGATGAAAGACAAGACTGGAGACGACCTTGTCAAACTGCCCAAAATTTGCCGCGTCGCGGGCAAAGCCAGACATCCATTCGATCTCGATGCCGGCAGCCGCGGCCTTGGCTTTGGCGATGCACCGCGCATGTTCATCGGGATCGATCCCGACGACCTCGGCATATGGCGCAGCCTGCTTCACCAAGATGGCGAATGAGCCTGTGCCGCAGCCGACATCGAGGATGCGTTCGCCGTTTCGTGGAGCGAGACTTTCCAGAAGCTCGGATCGCCACCGTGCTTCGCGCGTCAAAACCGCAAGCAGCCGGTCATAGGCGCTTGTTGGAAGGAAGCGGCCAGCGGCGGGCGTGAAGTCGTTGGATTGGGACATGGTGGATCGCGACCAGAAGCGAAGCGCGGGGAATGGCGAACCACACCCCGCGCCCTCACCTATTTGTGGTCCATGCCACTCATGTCATGGCCTGCATGGTCGTCGGACTTTTCATCCTTGTCCTTGCAACAGGCCATTTTGCCTTGCTCGTCCTTCTTGCAGCAACAGCATTCCTTTTTGGGTGCTGGTGCCGGTTCGGCGGCGAAGGCGGCGGTGGACATGGTGAGCGCAAGTGCGCCCAGCAGATATTTGGTTTTCATGATTATACTCCCATTGAATTGTCAAAATCTCGCGTGGGTGCCACGCGCGGGGGCGGTGTTGGCGGTTTGAGCGCAGCGCCGGTCAATTGTTTGGCTGCCGGAGAAACCGGAACCGCGAAAATCATCAAGGGCTGTTTCAAAGCGCTTTTGGCTTCGGGTGGGTAAACGCAGGCATGGCACGTGCGCCCCGTATCACTGCCCTTCCGACCGGGCTTATCGCCGTGATGCTTTGGACCTTGTTCGCAGTCCGGCATCATCGCGGTCGCATCGGCTTGCACGGGCTTCGCGCAGATTGGCGCTGCCCGCAGGAACAGCGAAAGCGCCAGCATAAAGGCTGCAAGAGCCTTCATGACGACCGCCGCCCGCAGCGTATCGGCCGACGCATTAACAGCAGCGCCATTGCGGCAAGACCAAGAGGCAGTGCGCCAATCGCGAAACTGAGCAACCACCAGGTAATGCAATCGACTTGCAGTCAATTGCACTCTTGCGCGTACCGACCGCTTCAAACCGAAAACCCCGCGCCATCCTTTTCCCCTAAATCGCTCGGTCAAGCAGAGCGTATTCCCCCACAAAACGCGCCACGTGCATTGTTATACGTCGGCCAAGCGAACACCCCTCACCAAAGCTCGAAATGACCAAGGTAATGTGCTGGGTCATAACATTTGATTATAACCTTGAACGAAATGACAATGGCCGTTGATATTTTCTGGTCCGTCCCACGCCGTGCGCCTAACCTACCGGCAAGAAAATAGAAGAGGGGTGGGCCATGACCAGATTATATGCAGGAGCAGCCTTGGGGGCATTCGCGATTGCGCTTCAAGCATCGCCGACAATGGCGCAGGAGGCTCCTGCGGCTGCACAGTCGTCGGATGAGCCTCGGCAAAGCGAAATCATCGTAACCGGCACGCGCCGATCCGACCTTACGGCTGCTGACGCGGCGCTGCCCATCGACATCATCAGCGGCGACGATCTGATCGAAAAAGGCGCGTCGGATATGAATGATCTGCTGCGGACCGAGGTGCCGTCGCTGAACATCCAGCGCCTCGTCAGCAATGACGGCGCTGTATTCACGCGGCCTTTCTCGCTGCGCGGCCTGCCGCCCGATCAGACCCTTGTTCTGGTAAATGGCAAGCGCCGCCATCGCGGCGCGACCGTTCAGTTCACCAACGTCCCCTATATCCGAGGCTCCCAGGGGCCTGACCTCGCCGCAATCCCGTCGATCGCCGTGGGACAGCTCGAAGTATTGCGTGATGGTGCATCGGCACTTTACGGATCTGACGCGATCGCCGGTGTGCTGAACTTTGGGTTGAGGCGCGACCGTGAGGGCGGGATCCTGATCGCGCGCTACGGCCAATATTACGAAGGCGACGGACAGGATTTCCTCGTTCAAGGCAACCTGGGCCTGCCTTTCACGGACATGGGGTTCGTCAACATCAGCGGTGAGTATGTCAACAGCGATACGACCTCGCGGGGTATCCAGCGCCCGGATGCGCAGGCGCTCATCAATGCAGGCGTGCAAGGTGTGCCTGTCCCGGCGCAGCGTTGGGGCAACCCGAAAACCGAGGCCGCGCGCATCTTCGTAAATGCGGGCTTGGAACTGTCCGACAACATGGATTTTTATACCTTCGGCAACTACAGCTGGAGCAAGGGGACAACGGCGTTCTTCTATCGCAACCCGAATACGACGTTCATTGCAACGTCGATTCCGACGACAAATGTGGCAGGCGGCCCGCGCTTCAGCTTCCGGCAAAACTATCCGGGCGGCTTTACGCCCGACTTCGGCGCGACGATCACCGATGCGGCTCTCGCCGCAGGCCTCAAGGGCGAATTCGGCTCGGGGCTAACCTATGACGTCAGTGCATCATACGGCCAAAACCATGCGTCCTACCGCATCGACAACACGGTCAATCCATCCCTCGGGCTAACTTCACCAACCTCATTCAAGCCTGGGCAGCTCGAACAGCGCGAACTCGCCTTCAATCTGGACCTCACCTATCCGATCAACATCGGTGCTGCCGATCCACTGACGCTCGCTGGTGGCCTCGAATATCGAAAAGAGACCTACGAAATCACGGTCGGCGATCTCGCTTCGTGGCAGGTTGGGCCGTTCGCGTCGCTGATCGACCCGGACACTGGCCTCCGCACCGGACTCCCGGTAGGCTCGAACGGCTTCCCCGGCTTCAGCCCGATTCAGGCTGGCGAATTCAGTCGGAGCAACTGGGCCGCGTATACCTCGCTCGAAGGCAATTTGACCGATGCGTTCCAGATGGGCCTTGCGGGGCGCTATGAGAATTATTCCGATTTCGGATCGCGGTTTACATGGAAGGTAAGCGGTCGCTACGATTTTTCCGACGTGTTCGCGGTTCGGGGTTCGGTAAACACCGGGTTCCGCGCGCCTACGCCAGGACAGTCGAACGCGTCTCAGGTGCAAACGAATATCGATTCTGTGACCGGCGCGCCGCTCACGTCCGGCATCATCGCACCGAACAATCCCGTCGCCCAGTTTTTCGGCGCAACGTCCTTGAAGCCTGAAAAGTCGTTCAACTTCGCTGGTGGCATCGTCATCAAACCGAGCAGCGCGATCACCTTCACACTCGACTATTTCAACATCAAGGTGGAAGATCGCATTGCGGTTTCAGGAAACTTCAACCTCACCGCCGCTCAGCGGGCACAGCTTGCTGCGCTCGGTATCCCGGGTGGCGATTCATTCCAGCAGGTCAGCTTCTTCACTAACTCGTTCGATAGCCGGACGCAAGGCGTCGACGCGGTGCTGACGATCCGCTTCGATCTGGCCGGCGGCAAAGCGACGTTAGGTCTCAACGGAAATTACACCAAGACCGATGTTATCAAGGCTTCGCCAGTGATCAGCGCCGATCGCGAACGGCTGCTCGAACTTGAAGGGTTCGTTCCGAAGTGGAAGGGCAACGCTTCGTTCAACTATGAGGGCGATCGGTTCGGCTTCATCGCGCGGGTCAACTATTACGGAAAATGGACCGACTACGGCGCGAATCTGGCAGCCGACCAGACCGGCGGAGCCGAAGTTCTGGTTGATTTGGAGGCATCGTACAAGATTAACGACATGTTCAAGATCGCAATCGGCGGCGAGAATGTGTTCGATAACTTTCCCGATGTCGAAGCTCGGCAATCACAGATCAACAACGGCATTCGCTATCTTCGGTTCGCACCGACCGGTTTCAACGGCGGCTTCTGGTATCTGCGTGGTACGGCTAAGTTCTAGTCAAGTGTCACGCGCCCGGTTTTCAGGAAGGCGTCCCGGTGTTGTTCGAGGGTCGCAATAAACGCCTGCGCCACCTGCGAGACCGGCCGCAACTGGGACGTGAAAAGCATATAATCGAATGCGACGTCTGGCTTGAACGGTCGGACGGCAAGCCCCCGATCGGTATAGTCGGCGGCGGTGATGGGATTGAGTATGGAACAGCCGAGTCCTTGCAGAACCAGCGCGCAGATCGTCATCGCATATTGCGTCTCGATAATCAGGTCGCGTTCGACCCCTGCATCCTCGAAGATGCGGTCGATCCGATGACGAGTCCGGTCTTCAAGCGCCAGCGAGATGAAGCGCTCGCCCCGCAGATCGGCAGGCGAAATGATGTCCTTGCTGGCGAGCCGGTGGCCAGGTGGCAGGACACATGCGCCGTAGCATTTGACGAACGGCACCATCGTGATCCCAGGCAGTTCCCGTGCCGGCGTAGCCAGGCCGATGTCGAATTGCTGGTTGGCCATCCACTGCCTGACTGTCGACGAACTGCGCGTTTGCAGCTGAATGGAAACACCGGGATGGCGGGATCGGAACGTGGTGATGACCGCAGGCAGAAAACTGACGGCCAGCGCAGGCAGGGCCGCAATACGAAGGGTTCCGGTCGAAGTGTTACGGATATCTTCTGCAGCGCGCTTCAGCACGGCAATCCCGGCAAAACTCCGCTCAACCTCATGGAAAAAGATGTCGGCTTCAGGGGTCACCGTGAGCGCAACGCCCTTGGATCGGACGAACAGTTTGAAACCGACATGATGTTCCAGGTCTGCCAGCAATTTGCTGACAGCGGGTTGGGAAATATGGAGCGCGGACGCAGCCTGCGTCACCGACCCCGACAACATCACGGCACGGAACGCCTCAAGCTGTCGAAGATTCATTTTTGGCCTCGGTGGTCATGCGCTTCTCTTATAGCATACCCGAACATGAAAATGAAAAGCTATAGCCATGTCAGCTGACTCGTTCGATCGGAAAGGGCATAGCGCAGTGGCGGATTCAACCGCGCTTATTCATGCCAATTCGCCATCGGGCCGGGCAGCTGGACTCCTCAATCCGCCAATCCACCGCGCTTCGACCATCGTTTATGATCGTGTCGAAGACTATCTCGACCGGCACAAGCACCTATACGACGGCGTGATTTATGGTCTCTACGGAACCGAGACGAATCACACGCTGGCCAGCTCGCTTGCTGAACTCGAACATGGTCACATGTCTGTCCTCACATCATCAGGGACCGCAGCGATTTCGATCAGCCTGTCCGCGTTCTTGCGATCTGGCGATCATCTCCTTGTAATCGATACCGCATATCGTTCCACCCGCCGCTTTTGCGACGATGTTCTGGCTCGCTATGGTGTCGAAGTTACCTACTTCTCCCCGAGAATCGGTGCGGAGATTGCAGCGCTCATTCGTCCGAACACACGCATGGTGTTTCTTGAAACACCCGGCTCGCTTACTTTCGAACTCGCAGATGTCAGCGCGATCACAATGGTAACGCGCGCTCGCGGAATCGTGACCGCACTCGACAATACTTGGGCGACCCCGCTGTTGTTTCGACCCATCGATCATGGGGTTGATATCTCGATCGCGGCCGCAACCAAATATTTGTCAGGCCACTCCGACGTCATGCTTGGGGCGATGACGGGGGCCAACGAGACCGTATATCGGCAGCTCAAGGACGCGGCTGCCCGCTGGGGCAGTTCGGCTAGTCCTGACGATTGTTATCTGGTCCAGCGTGGCCTTCGAACCCTGGACGTGCGCCTCGACCGGCATCAACGCACGGCACTCGAGCTTGCTACATGGTTTGAGGAGCAGCCTGAAGTCCGCAAGGTTCTTCATCCGGCGATAGCCAGTCACCCCGACCATGCGATCTGGAGGCGCGATTTCACGGGTGCGTCGGGCCTGTTCGGCGTGCTGCTCGATCCCATGACCGACGCAGAGCGGTCGGCCTTCTTCAACGGGCTTCGCCTCTTCAAACTTGGCTCAAGCTGGGGCGGGTTTGAGAGCCTTATGGTTCCGGCCTGGCCCGCCCCGGCGAGAAGCTGCACCGATCCAGTTGAGGGAGCGTTGATTCGCGTCCATGCTGGACTCGAAGCGACAGTCGATCTCTTACGAGATCTTGAGGATGCGTTCGGCCGACTTCGTGCTTGCCGCGCGGACCAAGCGCCTGTTCGACTCGGACTGGCGCGCACATGAGTCCGCAGGATGCAAAACACACGCTCAATCCGTCGCTGATCGGGTTTGCATGCATCCGTTGCTCCGCGAAGTTACCGATCGGCGATTACTTCGAGGGCTGCCCAACATGCCAAGCGGAGGGTCAGCCGTCCTCGGTCGTATCCGAGTTTCGAGCGCTGCCAAAGTCGGTCGCCAGTCCGAGCGCACGCGGCATGGGGCGCTATGCAGCGTGGCTGCCCTACTCTTCTTGGGTGTCGCTTGGCGAAGGTGCGACATCGTGCCTGAGCTTTGCTCGCCTGGCCGAAGAAGTGGGCATCGAACGCTTATTCATAAAAAATGAAGGGCAAAACCCCAGCGGCTCGCATAAGGACCGGGTCAGTTGCCTGACCGTCACGCGAGCGCTCGATACCGGTGCGACGCGACTTGTTGCCGCGTCGAGCGGCAACGGGGGAGCTTCACTTGCGCTTTATGCTGCGGCGGCAGGGCTTGCTTGTAGCATCGTCGTGACACCAGCACTTAGTTCCATCCATCGTCGCGCAATCGCACTGACCGGCGCGGACTTGATTGTCGCCGAAGATACGATGGAACGGTGGGCGCTCGTTGCCAAAATGGCGCGAGGCCGGGACTGCTTCCCCGCAACCAACTATCTCGCGCCGCCCGTTGGCAGCAATCATTTCGGTGTCGAGGGTTTGAAGACCGTTGCATTTGAACTGGTCGAAGACATCGGGCCAATAGACGCAGTGCTGGTCCCTACGTCCCGGGGCGACCTTGTTTGGGGCCTCTACGCGGGGTTCCAGCAGATGATCGCCATTGGAAGCATCGAGCGTATGCCACGACTGTTTGTCGTCGAACCGTTTGCGCGGCTATCGAAGGTACTCGACGGGGCTGAAATCACCGGGTCATTTTCCGGTGCAACCTCGCTATTCTCCATCGGGGGGTCAACCGTCACCTATCAAGCGGTCGAAGCGGTCCGCCGCTCGGGCGGCGGAGCCGTCGTCATCGACGATGCCGCTGTCATCCGCGACGCGTCGCGGCTGGCAAGACATGGATGCTATGCGGAATTGTCCTCCGCAGCGACGCTCACGGGCGTTGAGACGCTTCTGCGCCAAGGGAAAATCCGATCCGATGAAACGGTGGCCCTGATCGCGACGTCGAACGGATACAAGGATTTGCCGAACGCGGTAGGGTTACCATGAATCAGATGCTGGCCGGCCCGGAATCGCATCTAAAGCGCGAAATTGGCAGAATTGGTGTCGCGACCATCGCTATGAACGGCGTAATCGGCTCGGGCATTTTCGCGCTGCCAGCGGTGGCGATCGAGCAAGCTGGCGCGTTCAGTCCGTGGCTCTTTCTCCTTTGCGGCATCCTGATCCTTACGGTTGCATTGACGCTCGCCCGCAATGCGAGCTTCTTTGAGACGACGGGCGGACCGATCGTTTATACCACCGCCGCCTTCGGCCGGTTCATCGGTTTTCAGACCGGCCTGCTGATTTATGTCAGCAGGGTCGCCGCTATTGCCGCCAGCGCAAATCTGCTCGTCAGCTACGCTGTTCCCCTGTGGTCTCCGCTGGCTTCGGGGACGCCGCGGACAATTGCTGTGGTGAGTTACATCGTGATTGCGACCGTTCTCAATGCGGTGGGCGTGCGTGCAGGGATGGCCGTCCTTTACCTCATCAGCATCCTGAAGCTTTTCCCCTTGCTGCTGCTCGTTCTCGTCGGCGTCCCTGAAATCGAATGGGCGACAATAGCCGGCGCCAAAATCGCTGCCTCAGAAACGGTTGGCAGCACTATGCTCGTGCTGATGTATGCTTTCATCGGCTTCGAATTCAGCCTGATCAATGCAGGTGAAACGCGGGACGCGCGATCGGCGATCCCGCGCACACTCGTCAAAACGGTCCTTGCGGTCGCGATTGTCTATGCCCTGATCCAGCTTGTCGCTGTGTCGATTGGTCCCGACTTGGGCAACAGCGAAACGCCGCTGGTCGAACTGGCACAGCGGCTCATGGGACCGGCAGGCGCATTGTTGCTGAGTGTCGGCGTCGTTTTCTCAATCGGAGGGGGAAGCTTGACGTCGCTGCTTACTGCACCACGGCTTACATATGCTTTGTCGCGCGACGGGACGCTGCCTGGTTGGTTCGGCGCTGTGAACGAGCGCACGCACGTTCCGGTCAATTCAATTCTGTTTTGCGGAGCGCTCAGCATCGCGCTCGCCGTGTCTCAGCAATTTATCTGGTTGGCAACGCTCAGCACGATAATTCGCTTATTTACCTATGCGCTGTGTATTGCGGCGCTTCCCGTTATAGAACGCAAGCTGCCCACGGAGAAGGGGCAGTTTCGCATCCCCGGCGGGCTTGTGATCCCGGGCATTGCGCTTGTCCTGACGGTCTGGCTGCTGACGCACTCGACGTTGCAAAGTGTCTTGATCACAGGTGCAGTGGTTGCCGTAGGAAGCATTGTGTTCGGATTCTGCACGAATTGGAAACGAGACACAGTTGGAACTGCGTCAGCTGATTGACTTGAACCGCTGGAAACTTGTTACGGTCGGTCGATCTCGCTTGCTGGTCCATCGGCGGTCTCGCGCTGCAAGTTTCCGCCTAAATTGGTTCCCGCGATGCGATGCTTCAATTCGGCGCGCGCTCGATAAAGCCGGGTTTCGACGGTTTTCTCTGTCACGCCTAACGCTTCGGCAGCCTCCGCTTGCGACATGCCTTCGACGGCTCGCAACACCAATGCTTCGCGCAGCTTCGCCGGTAGCTCGGCGATAACCGCGTTCACCCGGCGCATCTGCGCCCTGTCGCCGGCCTCATCTTCGGGAGAGGCCTCGTCGCTTGCCAGACCGAAAGCATCGTCGAGCGGCGCGGCCCGCGTGAAGAAAGCGCGCACCGCGCGCCGCCTTGCCCAATCCCGGCATTTGTTGAGCGCGATGCGCGATATCCAAAGCCGGAACGGGCGTTCACGGTCATAGCGTTTCAACGCGGCAAAGGCCGAAACGAAGCTCTCTTGGGTAACGTCGATCGCTTCCTCACCGTCACGGATGGTATTGCGGACCAGCCGGTAAACCGGGTCACGATAGCGCCGCAAAAATTCGCGATAGGCGCGCCCCTCGCCGCCAAGCGCAAGCGCCGCCAGCTCGCCGTCGCTGCATTGGCTGAGATCGAGGCTCACCGCGCGTCGGCGGTCAGCGCCTTGACCACGGTCTTGTCGAAGCGCCGCGCCTGATCGGCGTTCATCACCGCACGCATCTCGAAGAGATGTTCAAGCGTCTCTTTCTGCATTTCGCCCATGACATGATGAACGTGATCGACCGCAGCGGTGACCTTCGGACCATAACCATGCTCGGCCTCGATGGCCTCGGCCAGTCGGGCATTCGCAGCGCGCATATCGAGTTCGAGCGCCTTTTTGCGCACCGCAAACCGCGCCTCAATGGCCTCAATCTTGGTTTCCTGCGCGGCGTCGAGCTTCAATTCGTTATGCAGAAAAGCGTGAAGTTCGCTCTCGCTCTTGCGCGCCTGCTCACTGAAGGTCCGAGCGACATAGACGCCCGCGACAGCGGCGGCGAATGCGATGAGCGCAATCAGCCCGATGCGCCACGCAGACCGCATCAAAGGAAATCCAGCAGCGTCGAAGGCGCGAGCGCGGTTTCCGTAATCACCAACCTGTGATCGGCGGCCGTCGCCGGGGTCGGCAATATGCTACCTCCGGCATAACCGACACCGAGCGCAAGGACTGCCGCCGCAGACAACAGCCGCGATGTCGCGCGCTCCTCGCCTTGTCGCGCGGCCAAGCCAGCGAGAATAGCGTCATCCAACCTGTCCAGCCCAACCGGTAGAGGCAGATCGGCGAGCCTTTTCAATACATCATCCATCATATCATCCCTGCAAAGGTGTAACCTGTTATACGCGCGTAGAGCTTGTCGCCCTCACCAAAATCGGGCGGCGCAATGGTTTTAGGCATAAACGGTTGAAAATGGCGCGATCGGTTTCGCGCTTTCTACAACTTGGGAAGGCGGCGGGGAACGGTCAATGATTGGACAATGGCCGTATCGGTCGACGAGAACGGAACGAAGCGGTCGATGATGGTTTCGAGTTGTTGGACGTCGCTAACGATCACTTTCGCAAGAAAACAATCCTCACCGGTCACACGGTCAGCTTCTACTACCTCGGGCGTATCGATGAGCATTTGAGCTACTCTTTTCATTTCGCCAGGCATGGCGCGCATTCGCACATGTGCAGCAACGCACAGACCAAAAACCTTGGGATCGACTGTGATCGTATAGCCCCGGATGGCGCCCGCGTCTTCCAGCTTGTGGATGCGTTCAGTTACACTTGGGCTCGATAGGCCAATACGCGCAGCAAGGTCGCGGATCGTCATGCGGCCATCAAGGTGCCGCAGAAGCAACCGAAGCGGGGAAGGCTCTGGCTCAACGACGGATCATGTATCCGCCTGCGGCCAGAGTATCCGGGGCACGTGTGGTCTTACGACTTTGTCGAGGGGCGCACGCACGATGGCCGCAAGTTGCGCATCCTGTCGATCATCGACTAGGCCAGCCGGGAGTGCCTGGCCCTGCCGGTAGCGCGACGGTTGCGTAGCGAGGACGTTCTGGCAGCCCTGGCTGAACTGTTCGTTACGCGAGGGCCGCCAGCACACATACGGTCAGACAACGGCCCCGAGTTCATCGCCAATGCCGTCCAACAGTGGCTGGCGAAGATCGGCGTGAAGACGCTCTACATCACACCCGGCAGCCCATGGGAGAATGGCTACTGTGAGTCTTTCAATGGCTCGATGCGTGAT
>JACCDI010709359.1_pt1 | contig 15731 bp, 13 predicted proteins | sample 7442791 | NCBI WGS metagenome assembly JACCDI01 (sample SAMN15323434, study PRJNA562643) | freshwater metagenome | isolation source: river surface water | place: USA:Blue River Watershed | collected 2017-08-15 | reverse complement strand
TTAGGATCGGTCTCTGAACGCTTTGGCTGTTCTGTAGATGGTGCACCGCCGTTGTTATTCAGGCATTTGAATACGTGGTATTCTCCAGACTCAAATGAGACGACGTAAAAGTTCTTTTGGTCAAGATCTGGTGTGTCGGTATCATACATCTCATAGACTGTTCCTTCAGTCCATGGCACGTTTCTAATCATCGGTCTAACGTCATTAACGGTGATTACTTTGCCGAAGATCAACTCGTCATGAAGTTGATAATGCGTGCTTCTGACATCAGTCGTTAGCTCTGGGGGCGAGGAATCATTCGCATATTTGATACTACGATGAGCCCCAAGAAATGAATATGATCCCGGCTCTGCGATTTTTTCGATGAATGATTTGACTACACTAGTCTTAAAATTTGAAGTGAGTAGCTTCATTGCTTATCCTTACATCGCTGTCGTTCTGCTGGTTTCAATCATAGATGTGCCATCTGATACGAAGTCGATAACAAAGGTTTTCGCCGTAACAGTGCCGGTGGCAAGAGTTCCCGTTGTTGTAAATCCAGTGCCAAACGTGATGGTGTATGACGAAGTCCCGCTCGTGAGAACGATGATCGATGCACGTGATCCCGCAGGCGCGACCGTTGTCGTGTACGTAGCGGTTGCAGTTGGAGTTACCTTTACGACTGCGTTAGTGGCAAGAGCCATAGCTGTTGCGCCGTTTGCAAGCGCAGTGTATTTACCTGCAATTTGTGCGCCGCCTGTGATATTGCCCGTGACCGACAGCGTGCTGCTGATCGCTGCGTTTCCAGATACGTAGAATTTTGATGCAGTAAGAGTGGCAGTACCGATCGAAACTTGACCTTCGAAGTAGTTAGGCGCAGTTCCATTCGCGTAGAAGTTCCATGAGGTGCCACCACCCGTTGCGATAGGATGTGCACTTCTAAACCCAATTACGGTTTTACCTGTTGTGATTGCTGATGCTGTACTCGCGTCAGCAGTAAAACCAAAATTAGAAGTTGCCCCTACTAAGTTACCATTTACGCCAAATCCCGCTTGAGAAGAAACTGTTGCTAAGGCACCAATTGTGCCTTGGGTCGCATCATAGTGACGAATTACTGTTGTAAAAGCGCTATTCGCGACGCTAGTGTTTGATCTAAACGCGTATGCCGTTGATGTTACGTCACTTTGAATAGTTGTTGCGTTATAGAAAGAATACGCTGAAGTTGATCCGGTAATGTCTTTTTGAAGGTACAGACTAACGTTTGATCCTCCTATACCACCCAACGATAAATTTCCGTTTTCGCGTAGTCTCATGCGTTCAGAAAGAGTTCCGTTGAATATTGTTGAAAAGGTAATGCCGCCCCTTTCAACTCCACTCGTTGTAGAAGCTATGTATGATCCAATCGATGAGTAATCGACATTAGCGGCAAGCGAGCTTTTTCCTCGGAACACGATGTTTCCAAGGTTATCGTTTGCAGCAGGCGATGCGCTATTACGATAGAAGACGATGTCAGGTGCTGCAGTAGAACCAGCGTCAGTACTTGTGACTACGAGTGCTTCATTATTTGCAGAAGTAGTAATGGTCAACAAACCATTACCAATCATGTTTTTAAGTTCAGCCGCAGTGATTTGCTTCTCGGCAGTAGCACTTGCATCATAGATGAGAAACACATCATCATTTGCTACAGCAGTGCCGGTCAAAGGCGTCAATTGGCTAATTGTAGTATTTGCCATTATACTTCAGTCTCCCTACGGACAGTTAGATTGTCACCAGATGTAGTAACGAATACCAATCCCGATTGTGTTACCAGTTGATTAATGACTGGCTTAAATTTAACGATGGTGCTTTCAGCAACATTAGGCGTAGCTATTATGTTCGAGTTTTTAACTACACTTCCAAACATTCGAGTACCTGCAACGTGGAATACGCTGCGAAGGATCTCTTCATACTTGTCAAGCGACAATCCCGATAGCACATCATACGAATATTCCTGATAGTATTTATTGTCGTGAATACGCTTCTCTGAGTTAAGATGAGAAGAAGTAGTACGCCAATAGCCTTCAGAGACGCCTTGATTTTCGGCATAAGTTTTTGCGGTGATGATGAAGTTATTTTCGCCTACCGATTCGAGTGTAACATCACCACCATCAATATATCCAAAGCCAGAGTCAAGGACTTCTAGGCTAGTCGCAACGCCCGATGCAGAGATTGCTGTACCAGTGATAACGGCATTGTCACCAATGAACTGTGATGATGGGTCTGAGATTATAGAACTTACCGATGCAACAGCTTTAGTGCGAGAACCGTAAATTGGTTGACCCAGGTCTATCGCAATTGCCATGCTCTTTCTTCTTAAGAAGATCTGACCGACGCCATTTACGATGTTCACTGCACGAACTGCACCTTTGACGAATGTTGAATCGTTGACGATTTGTACAACGTCTTCGCCGACAACAAACGAACCATTTGTCACTCCTGTCACGTTAAGGATCAGGTCGCCTCTTTGATAAGCTGCGATGAACTTGTTTCTCACCTTGACGAACGGGTCGACCGTGTATTCTGTACCTGGGTTGATCTTGCTCAAGAGAGCGATTCGACCAACATCCATGATGCTCGTGTTGAGAACATCGCCTAAGGTGTTGTTGTACTCAGCATTCGGGTTCTTTGGGAATCCATATCCGTAATTCATCACGATCGAGACGTTTGCGCCGGAGCCATTAGGAATGGTGATGGTCGGAGTCTCGTAATAGCCAGAGCCATATGTTGACAACACGACTCCGGTGATAGCACCAGCCGTCACTTGGATATAGCCGGTAGCTGTCGTAAGTGGATTGCCGCCAGCGTATCCACCACCACTGAACGTTACGCTTGCGCCGTCGATGTAGCCACTACCTCCACTATTCACAGTGACTTCTTGGACATAACCGTAGCCAGAACCTTCACCGTTGATCTTGATTCGAGTGTATGGAACACCTGCGATGTTGGCCTCGCCTACGACGTCTGTATAAGTTGTCACACCGGTTTCGACTTCGGAGATTGCACCGACGACAAAGTCAGCTGATCTCCCACCTGGAACTCGAGTGATTTGATTTGTGACGTTGATGATGTTGTTGTTTGCGTCGAGAGGAGGACTAATCATCGTCTCGTAACTTCTATCTGTACTCACGAATGAAGGGTAGAGGTTCGCTGAGCTGAAGAAGAAAGGACCAGTGTTTCCATGTAGGCCGATTGATTCTTCGTTTTGCCCGATTACGATGCCATCAACGGTTGCATCGGCTGCAGTGCGGATGATACCGTTCGCCGATGATACATCGTTTCTAAATACATACAGGGCACCAGATGAAGCACTGGTGTTGATCGTATAGATCAATCCAGTTTGATCGCCTCTGATTTGTTTGGTATCATCAAAGGTGCCGTATAGTACTTTGACCGATACGGTGTTGCTACTATTGTTCGCAGCAGTCACTATGCCCTTAGCACCAATGTCTGCATTTGACGTAGTCACGCTCGTGATGAGAGCATTCGCAGAAGCGGTCTTTGCGATGATGTCGGCGGTGAACTCTCCCCATGCCTTATCGATCACAAGAGCAGTCGAGTTTGCACTCTGAATCGTTCCGAATGCGTATGCTGTAGTGACGTCATACGTACCAGCGTTGAATACGATCGCGCCTGAAGCCGTCGGTTTCTTATTGATCGTGATCGTGCTATTTGTCACATCGATCGACTCGATGTTAGTTCCAGCCGCGAACGTTCCAGTGCCTGAGACTGCAGTCAGTGGCTGACCAGAGATGAGTCCAGCAGTGGATGAAACTCCTGTGATGACGTAAGTATTCGCGTCAAGAGTACCACTGATGTTCGTGATATTTGTACCAAACGTTTCTTTCGTGGTTTGATCGAGTAGATCTCCAACAGTGAATGTTCCGTTTAGATTCGTGAACTCGAGAGTATGTGTCGACTCTTCAGTAATAGTCTCCCCAACCTGAAGGCCAATCGTGTTGCTGTTGAGAACGATCGCTCTTTGGTCGAGGTAAGTTCCGCTATTGACCAACACAGTCATCGTCGCGTTGCTCGATGCGTTCGTCGTTGGGACGTTTGTGCTGGTGTTAGCATCAAAGGCTGTATTCGTGATCGCTACGATGTAGCCATTCGCGACAAGAGTTCCGCCGGAAGTCTTGCCTGTTACATAGTCTCCGATCGCAACGTTCGCAACAAAGTCAGAAGCGCTAATGATGTCGATAGTCTCAGCGGTCTGATAGACCCTTTCATATGGATAATACGATAGGTCTGTATTGTCAACAAACAAAACCGCACTTGACACGTACACATCGGTAGAATCTGTTGTAGTGAAACCCCAGCCACCATCTACAATCTTAAAGTCGACTCGGCCAGTTGCGTTGATGATGCCCGAAACTTTGACGAGACCACCGTAACCTTCGGGCGTAACGACTTTGAACTTGTCACCAACTTTGTTTTCACGTCCACCTAAGACGACATCAAGGCTGGTCATCGAACCCTTGACTCTTGGAGTGTTCAGTGCCGTGCCATCGTCGCTGATTCTTTCGCCAGCCAAGAACGTTCCACGTACACTGCTTAGGTACATGACATCAAAGACTTTGCCCTTGACTCTTTTACGAACTACACTTTCAACGAAAGCCTTTGCACCGGATTTCAGGCCAGTGATTTCTTTGTTGATGAACGCCTTATTGCGAGAAGCGATTGTGACTTCGAGATATGAAGGCTTATACCACGATGAATCCGAAAGACGCAGGACGTCTTCGCCTGGATAATATATGGAGATGTCTTCATTGAACAACAACTTCATCAGAAGGCTAAGTGATTCCTTAGAACCTTTTGATCTGTAGTAATTCACAATGTTCTTAATCGCGAACTTAGTATCAGTCGTGAATTGGAATGGGAAGTCAGCTAGATAAGTCTCTTTGAATGACACTAAGAACTCATCAAGTGATGTGTCAATGTCCTTCATATCGAACATCTGACGACTCAGCTTTAGCGCATACTTATCGTCAGTTTCAAGGAACTCATAGTACGCACGAATGAAGGCTACGAGATTAGAGCCTTCATTGCGGTAAAATTCCGGAAACTGATTCTCAATAAGTTGAGAGACTTCCTTTGAAAAGTCGGTGATAGCCATTCATTACACTCCGACTACATTAATGATTACATCAGGCGTTTCAATGTCACTGTATGAAGTTCTGATTGATAGGATTCTGTTCTTTGGTGAAGTGACAGTTCCATTCACAGTACGTGCCAACAACTTGATCTCTGATCCCTGATATGCTGTAGGAATCAGATTTCGAATGATTACTCGACCGGTGTCGTAGTCTACTGTTCCAATAGATCTTTTTACGATAGTGTAAGAGGAGTCTTGGTACTTTACAATGTTGATGATACCTTTGCCATCGTCCATCATGAATACACTGTTTCCATTGAATGTAAACGACGAACTTCTAATCGCTGAACGATGAGACTGGATTGGTTCACCTTCATTGATCAACTGGTTCTTAATCAATTGATTCGTAAAGGTGACGTCAAACGTGTTAGACATACCAAGAGTAGGAACCAATGGGATGAATGGAACTGCATCGAGGTCGTTTGAAAGGATATTGATGTCGCACCCATCGATCGCAGCTGCAAGCTTAGAAGGACGAAGAGTCGCTCTGAAGTCATTCAGATATGTTGTGTTGTACGCAGTGATCGCGTCAAGCACCTTTGCTGCGATGGCCGACTCACCGAGTGCAGTCTTCTTTGTATCATAGTAGACGGTCGTGCTCAGCTCAACGTGCATGAACTCTGGTGACACGATGATAGGCTCAATACCAACTGGAGTCTTGTCTGATAGATACGCTGCGTACTTCGTCTTGTTGTTTTCTGAGACACCATCTGCATTCAATACATCGACTGCCACGACGACACGGCCATAGCGTGGAGGATTCAACTCTTCACCACCGTAAACTGAGATTGCCTGAATCTCTGGATAGCGCGACTTAAGAAGAATCTCATAGTCCTTCTCAGTGACTGCTCGATCTTGAACCTGAATGGAACGAGGAGCATAGTATTTGATCGACTCAATGTCTTCGCGCTCAGCACCGCCTTCGGATGCACCTGCGAGACTCAGCGTCGCATTGTATCCACCGATCTTATCTGCGACCGAGAAAGTGTTAACGTCATTTGCTTCTTCACCGCTAGTGATCATGTATTCAACGACTACGATGTTGCCGGCGACTGGCTGAGCACCAAAAGTATTGCGGCCAAAGATGAGTTCGTACTTGTCGCTCTCAGCGCCTTGAATGTAGAACACTGGGTCGGTTAGCTCAACACCAAAGATGCTCGAGCGAAGAGTGAACTCCGTCGATACTGTTGAGGTGCTATTTTGTTTGACACTCACGCTGATGGTGTTAGTATTGACCTTGTTGTTGCTCAAGATGAATCGCTGAGTCGAGTCATTAGTGACGGTGAAGTACTCAGTAACCCATTGTCCCTCGTAGATGTCGAGGTTTGAATAACGATACACTCCGTTCGAAGGAGTGATTGTGTACGAGTTCAGACTGTAGAATGAGAATGACTTTGTGCCGCATTGCGCGATGAACTTAGTCTTTGCTGGAATAGTGACAAACGCAGGAGCGTTATCTTCTGGGACACTGAGAGTCACGTTGACCAGAGCTCTAGCACTTGAGCGAGACCGTGGAACATAGTTCAATGCTTTTGCGTGAGATACCACTGACTCTTTTAGCTGTGCCGAGTCGAGAAACATCTCGTTGATTGCCATGTTCGTATAGAAGTTATTCTGGAATGTGTTGTACGCTAACACATCGAGCATAACGTTCATGTTCGAACCTTCAAAGTTGTAGTCTTTGAAGAGGGTTTGACCCTTGAGATACGTTTTAAGATTCTCTTTGACTTGAGCGAAGTCAAGTTCAGCAATTTTTGTCGTGGTCATTATCTTACCCTGTCGAGTGTTAGTGTGAGAACTACTGGTTCTTCTCTATTTATGATGTTGAACGTGATGGTGATTGATATTGAGTTATCATCAATTCCACTGATAACGTCGACACCAATTAGACCTGCTCTAGGCTCATAGTTTTTTAGAGTCGTACGAATCAACTCTTTTGCGATGATTAGACGATCAGGCGTAAAGTTATCAAAGAGCAATCTTCTGATGTCACATCCTACTTCAGGCTGAAACAGTCTTTCCCCGCGATTCGTCATGATCAGGTTCTTAATTGATTCTTTGACCGATTGTTCGTCTGATAGTTTAAGAAGATCTGCGCTGACTGCACTAACGGCCATGGTCTTATACACGTCCGAGTAGATCTCTTTTCTTCTTGATAGAGGTGTAATGATTGCCATGACTCAGCCCTTTATGGTTATTTATTGTGCGATGCTAGCAGCTGGGGTGCCGTTCAAGTGACGATACAGCGCTTCTTTGATTTCAGCTGGGATTCTGTTTTCACCGCCAACACCTGCATCATTTGGCCACCATCTTACTGCACCGACGTCGATGTGAGTGAAGTTATCACCTGGGTAGTATTGAATGCCACCCAGTCCTTCGGACGAAGCGAGGTCGACGAATCTTGCCTTTTGGCTTGTCGTTAATGATCCCATGCTAACGTCGAGGGCAAGACCTCTCATGTGAAGGCTCTTCTTTGCCGCGTTTTTGATGCTAGCATTTGCTTCTGGGCTACGGTAACCACAGGTGACGACGAAGTTTTCACCCATCGCCTTTGCGATTCTAAAGAGGACGATGTACAGCATTGGTTCACCACGATTAATCACGTACGACCATCCACCCGTGCCGTTATTTTCTCGATTGACTGCGTTTCCACCATGACTGATCGTGACACCCGATGAAGTAGCAGAGCCGGTGCTTAGTATCTGTTGCAACACCTGCTTCTCTTCATCAGTAACGTTTGGATTACGAAGGTGTGATGATGCACCAAGATTCGCTGTCGTATGATTAACAGCTGTATCGATCACCGGCTTTGTTTGCTCAGGTGCCATGCGTGGATTACCTGCTTCAACTGACTTTGAGATTTGATCATTAGTGAATTGCTTAAGAGCAAACTGTTGCATCGTAAAAAAGTTGAATGCATTCGTGATCGAATCGAGCGGTGACTGCAGGAATGAAGTAATTGAATCAGCCAGCTGACATATAACCATCAGGATGTGAGCAATTGCCTTTGGTGTAATATCTTCAAATTGACCAGCAACCTTCGCAATGATCTCTTCGATCTTTGCTTTGATAGATTCGATAGTCAATTCAGAAAAGAAGTTCTTTGCTTTCTCGATCTTCTTTAAGAATCGACTAACTGCATCTTTTACTTGGAATCCGAACGATAGAATCTGTTGAGCAAAGTTGTTCAGCTTAGCCAACATTCTTTCAACGAGTTCATCGACCATATTCGTCAATAAAGTCTTCCAAGACATCAGTTGCGACAATATGCTTCCGATTGAGAAGTTCATAAGATCGCTGATGAGTTTCGCGCCTGCAGAGAGGAATCCAACGACTTGAGCAAGTGCGTTTGCGATGCCGGAACAACTTCCTCCGGCATATTTGTTTCTCGCAAAGTTCTCATCCTGATGATACTCGAGCAACTGATACATAACGGTCGATTGTGAAGATCCAATCGGCAACGCAGAGATTTCATTCAGGTCAGCATCAGTATACCCTGCCCATTCTGAGAAGTCGGCAATCAGCTCTGGCGTAATAGTAGTCACTTCTAGAGATGGATACGTTCCATCTCTTGGAAGTTTGTTGATGATGTTGCTCGTCGTCGCAGTGACTAGTTTGAAGTTTCTTCTTGACAGCGCGTTCTGTTCATAACCGATTCTTTGATCGATTGTCATCAACCTAGCACGTGCTTGCTCTGGCGTTAAAATACGCGGAGAGAACTTTGAACCAATTGAATCGTATGTGTTACAGCTCATTTCTTACTCCGTGAATGGGTCGTCAACATCGACAGCGCTAATGCCGCCCGATGAATATTGTACTTTCATCTCAGTATCAACTACATATGCAGGAGGTGAACCAAGCGATGAGATGTTTGCGGCCTTGGCTGCAGTAGCAGAGCTGCTTCTTCCAGAATTGAGATAAACTTCACCTGCATCCATCGCAACTAGATCTCCACCCTTTACGCTAAAGGTTGAACCTTCGATCTTAATTACTCCGGCAGACTTAACATCGATCGACTTCCCAGTCAAGAAGGTTGCATCGCCACCATTGATATGCATTTGGCCAACTGATTGAATTGATAGTTTACCGGCTGAATACAAGTCAAGCGTATCAACCTTTGCGCTTACTGCAATTCGAGTAGAAGATAAATCAATTCCATTTGCAGCATTAAGATTGATTGCGCCACCTGCCAAAATGTTAATATCTTGACCACTGATTAAATCAATGCCGGCTGCACTGTTGATCACGGTCTTTCCACCTGATACTCCAATTGTGTATCCTGCTTTATAGACGCCTTCCTTTGCACCGTCAAACACTTCGACTGAGTTCTCGTCAGACGTCAAGACAATGTCACCCGCCGCACTAATCGTGACAGAACCGTCTTGAGCAATCGTGATCCTTGCACCCGAACGATGGATGATGTTGATGAACTCGGAGTTCGGGTTGCCACCGACCTCGACGTATGACCCACCGTATGTCGTCTGCCAGACCGCACCTCGTGTAGTGCCAGAGAATGGAACACCTGGCTCGTTCCAGACCCGGCCCGAGGGCATCGTTACGCCCTGTCGGGCCATACCCACTGCATTCATGTACGGAGTGTTTTCTAGGCCCTCTCCATTCATCTGAGAAGGCAGCACGGTTCTTCCATACGCGTTCAGCAGGTCGCTTGCACCTGACCGGACGAATGGGTTTGAATCTTCTGCGACGTTAACTTTTACCATGATGTATCCTTATTGCGGGTTGCTTACGGTTTTAGAAGATGCAACCACACATTGTGAGATCTTCTTTTCATATTCAGCAACCAATTTACTATTGCCACTTCCACCACGACTTCCAACGTATTGATTCTTAATTGAGTCAGCAGGATTCTCAAATTTCATTGTAAACCAATCAGCAGCTTCAGTTGCATTGGCAAACTTCTGTGACTTATATGACTTACCGAGAGGATCGCTATTGATTGCATAATTTATCTGACCGACTGGGTTAGTTTGCCAATCGGGAACTGCATTGATGAAAGCCTCTTTACGTGATGGATAGGTGTATTGGAATAGACCAATACCGCCACCTCCACCGAACTCATAGACGCCTGGATTGAGACCCGATTCGCGATGCATATTAGCAAGAACACCAATCGCTTGGTTGTGATCGAGTCCTGTAGCAAGCAATGAATTATAAGCTTCACATGGATCAATTGCGTCGGTTGAAACTGGCGTAATATCAGATAGCTCAACAACTCCGCCAACGTCGTGAGACATTGCGGTGTACATACCGCCACTCACTGCTCCAAGAATCATTGGTCGCTGTGCGTCTCGTCCATCCATAAAGAACCCAAGGACTACCTGGCCAACTTCAGGCCACATGAAAGCTTTATTGAAGTTCGTATTGACGAGCCATGCCCAGGGCAGATCATCGGTTGGAACTTCATTTTTTGTCACATCGGGATGATAACCAAATGCACGAACTTTTAGACGACCGTTTCCAGCCGTCTCAACTTTCTCAACAACACCAATAAACCACTCAGGATTAAAACTCATTTTGTAACTCCACCACGTGTTAATGCTAATGCTTGAGTATAAACGTTTCCATCAAAGATTGATTGAGCAGTCTCAACAAAGTATTCACCACTTCTCTCTTCATCGATTGTAGGTTGACCTTTCATTGCGTTAACATGTTTTAAGAATGTAATGTCAATCGTGCTACCCGCAAACAAATCGTTTCTTCCATAGATGACAACGTTAATCAAGTTGTTATTCTGATTCATAAAGTACATTGGCTTTGTCGTGTATAACTCTTGATAATGCATATCGTTACCCGCGTTATCGACAGCATTGAATATGAAGACTTCTTTTTCTTTAGTCATATGATTATCAATGAAGTCTTTAGAATGCTTAGGAGCAAGTGACTTATCATTGTTCTGCGAAGTATAATCATAAGTGTAGTCATTAATGTTCATTGTTGCAAGATCAAACTCATATGTTCTTCTCTTATAAGAGCCATTGACCAAATAGTCAATAGTATTTACCTTTGTTCCAAAGTCGACATTAATGATATACTTCATTGCTGCAGCACCTGCTTCTGGGCTAACAGAAGCATAATAGTTACGATAGAACTTGAGAATACCTCTTTCAGGTTCGAGACTGCTTCCGCTTCCCATCGTCAAAGGTGATTTAGTCAAAGACCTCATGTACTCAATCGTTGCAAAGTAGAACTTATCGCGGGCCTCAAAGAATCGAAAAGTCTGAGATGATTCACCACCTCCTAATGGATTCTCGTTCGTCCATGCATTGCGAGAGAACAAATGCATTGATCCTTCAGGATTCATCTTTGGCACGACGATGTTACGTCCGTTTGTTGTATCTTCAACGGTCAAAAGCTTATCCGCAAATGGAAACTTACTCAAGATCTGAGTAGGGATCTTTTCACGCATATACTCAGCATAAAGATCTTTTACATATGTACTAATTTTGTCATTTGTATAAGCTCTTTGAACTCGATGATTTTCAGAAAAGAACTTGTGAGGCGAAGTGAAGTAGATTGTATATGCTAAAAAGCCTGATTTCTTTTCATCACCATAGTTAATATTGTCAACTGCGTAGACCGCATAAAGCTCCTGTCGTGCAAGACCATAATAGTCTTCATATACGATTTCAAGGAGTTCTTGACCATCAATTCCTTGGCCGTTTGCGAATGTATCAAGGATTCCATTTGAGTCAACAATCAATGCCGATCCGCGGATTGAACCATTCGACATCGATTCGGTGATTTCAAATCTATGCATTGACATCGTTAAATCGACACTATAAGCCAGGTCATAACTCCATAACTTAAAGGTCTTAAGCGTATATGAACCGGGTTGATTTAGATTAGCCATTCAGCACCTTCGCAATATCCGCTTCAACAAGAGAAGCGTAATCTTTATTCACAAGCCAAATGACTCGGCGATTCTCATTCTGTTCAACTTCATACTCATAGACTCTAACAACTGTCCACTCAGATTGAATAATGTTCGGATCCATTTTGTAAGTATCATATGTGATGTACAACTCGGAGTCGACATCATTCTGACAATGCACAACATTAGAGTCGATGTTCTCGGAAGTAAAGTACTCGTCTAAATAGAGATCAAATGTCTGATTGCCAGTCACAGCCCCAAGAGCAATAGCAGTTCCATTTCTAGCATTAGTGATTGTCGATGCAAGGCTAAAGGTGTCGTTGTCAATACGAATTGCGTAATAACGAGTGCCGGTAGTCAATCCAACAATTGAACCAGTGAATACCACAGGATCAGTAGTCTTAAAGCCATGCCCAATAGAAGTGATTACATTCGATGCAATTGAAGCAGTTTCAACACGCTTTGCATATTTCTTACGAATGGTTTTCTCAAAGTCTTCGTTATTCAATGTCCATTGAGTGTATGGATCAATGATGTTATTCGCAAGGTAAACAAGCCACACCTTATTCACATCACCGTAATAGTAATAAGCAACATCTTCAGGGCGATCATCGTTGTTCAGCGTGTATGGCAAAAACAAATAGGGATCATTCATAAGCGTATCACTAATCTTAACGCGACGAGTGATGTCAGTTACTCGCTGATCATCGTATGTTATAGTAGGGAAATATCTAAAGTACTTTGCCATGTGTTACTCACCCGAATAATCTGCTGATGTATGAATGTCTGCTTCAATGAAGCTTATGATGAGATTTACGACTGAAGGCTTAGAACCGGTTTGTCCTTTGTTCAGAACGAATCCACCCTGTGGAGTGTAGTCGACTTGAATCTGACTTATCATTCCAGTCTTGAACTTTGGAAAATGCTCAATGTCAAGGCCAGTGAAGAAAACATCCACCATGCTTGGGTACTTAAACAGACCTCTTGACAGAGTGCCACTAAATTCGAGCGACGAATTTCTTTGACCGTCTGGTAAAGTCTGTCCGCCCAATACACTTTCATACGTCGGCAGCGAGTGCTTCTTAAACGAACGGATGATATTACGAATGTGGTTGGCTTCGGTTTCATTATTTGGAACAAGCGTCCAATCAAACTGATACTGTCTAACACCCACACCGCTGAATACTAAGGCTTGGTGTGGATTCAATGCGGTACCGGTTTCGACCGCAAGACCACCTTCAATTGAAGGCGATAGGAAGTTTAAGCCAGCTCGAGAAGCAAACATCGCGAAGTTGGTAATCGAGTCTGTCGTAGCACCAGTAACTGCTCCGACCAAATTGCCCGCGAGCTTCTTTCCAAGATCATTAAAGTCAGCGCCACCTTTCATTGTGCTGTACAAATCACGTGCAGCAGATCCGGCAATGCCGAGCTTCTCAGACTGTAGATCGAGTGAGGTGTTTTCTTGCAATGATTTTGGCAATGGCAAACAGATAGACCCACCTGGAATCTCAGAATAAGAGACGTTGTCTGTTCCTCTACCATTTTGCGCTGGCGAATAGTTCTTGAAGTTGAAGATCATTGTGTGAGAACCAACTTCTTCAGGATAGCGCAGATTCTCAGAGCCACCACGAATGGCTCGTCTTGCATTACTGATGATTGAATCTGCTGGTACGACAATGTTTGCCATTAGGAAATTCCTATAAATACGTGGAGTTTTAAGTATTTATACGGTAAGTCATGGCTACGTACTATCAAGGAAAGTTCAGACCAAAGAACCCACACAAGTATAAGGGTGACCCGTCTAATATTGTGTATCGGTCAGGTTGGGAATTGAAGCTATTCAATTATCTTGATCAACATCCAAACGTACAAAAATGGGCAAGTGAAGAGTTCTTCATTCCATACGTTTCACCTATAGATGGGAAACGGCACAGATACTTTCCTGACGTTTACGTAGAACAGATAAATACAGATGGAAAGAAACAAGTAATCCTAATCGAAGTGAAACCTGACGCTCAAACTCGTCCACCGGAACCAAAGAATCGCCTCACTGCTAAAGGAAACGTCAGCAGACGCTACCTGCAAGAGGTGAAGACTTGGGGAACAAATGAGGCCAAGTGGAAAGCAGCTCAAGAGTATTGCCTTGATCGTGGATGGACGTTTCAAATTCTAACTGAGAAGCAACTGTTCGGAAAGTAACATGGCAAGCATATTTGATGAGGTGTTATCGAAAGGTGTTCGTGCAGGGCAATTGCCTGCTCGCACTCAAGACGCACGTCAGTGGTATCGTGACACAGCACAGTCATACAAAAGACTTGACGAACGTAGCCTCATGAAGTCGGACACTGAGCGACTGACAAATCGAATCATGATCGGCTCAATGTACATGTACTATTACGACCCAAAGCATAAAGCCACACTTCCTTACTATGACCGATTCCCATTGGTGTTCCCATATAAGAAAGTTCAGAACGGATTCATGGGACTTAACCTTCACTACCTTCCATTACAGTATCGAGCAAAACTCATGGATGCTCTCTATGACGTGGCAAGCAATGAAAAGTACGACGAGACCACAAAGCTGAAGTTGAACTATAACGTCCTCAACAGTGCATCTCGGTTCAAGTACTTTGCCCCTTGTGTGAAGCACTACCTCAACGAACAGGTGCGGAGTCGTTTTCTATATGTCTATCCATCGGAGTGGGACATATCACTCTTCCTGCCTCTAGAACGCTTCCAAGGTGCAACCAAGCAAAAAGTCTGGGCAGACTCAAAGAAACTCATCGTATAAGGTCACCATCATGGCGTTCAACATCAACGAATTCAGATCACAGATTGCGTCAAGAGGCCTAGCGAAGTCGAGCCTTTTCTACGTAACTATCACCGTTCCGGCTTCACTTAACAACACTCTCGGGTCGATCATCGACTCAAACACTTTGTCATTCTTCTGTGACACTGCTTCACTGCCAGGCATGGAATTTGGAACGGTTGACTACAAAAAGCATGGCTACGGCAAAAGCTACAAACGACCAGTCGAGTTCAATGAGTCGACACTTCCATTGATCTTCATGGTCGATGCTGAGTTTGGTGTGGTAAAGTACTTCCATCGTTGGATGCAGTCGATCTTCAATTACAACAACGGCAGCGCAGTTCGCGAAGATCCACAGGGCAAGCTTCCATACGAATTTGAGTATCACGACAACTACGCTGCGACAATCGAGATCTTTGTGTTCTCAACAAATGATACACAGAAGGTCTATAAGTACAAGTTTTCGAAAGCCTATCCGATGTCGATTGGCGAAGTGAACGTTGCGTGGGAGATTAACGACCAGATCATGAAGCTGCCGGTTACGTTCGAGTATGACTATATGACGACCGAAGCACTTGAGTGGGGTTCCATTCGTCCGGATCTATCACGTCAGAATGGTGTCCTGTCATACATTAGTGCAATCAATTCATATGGTCAGGCAATCTCACAGATTGAACGACCACAGAGCATCCAAGACGCAATCGTTCAACTGACTAACATCAACACAATTTATAACGCACTCTAATGAGGTTACATAATGGCATTGCCTAAGATTGAGCTACCGCTCTTTGAATTGGAAGTCCCTTCAACGGGCAAGAAAGTAAAGTATAGACCCTTCACTGTAAAAGAAGAAAAGATTC
>JACCDI010071577.1_pt1 | contig 15734 bp, 10 predicted proteins | sample 7442791 | NCBI WGS metagenome assembly JACCDI01 (sample SAMN15323434, study PRJNA562643) | freshwater metagenome | isolation source: river surface water | place: USA:Blue River Watershed | collected 2017-08-15 | reverse complement strand
TGGCATCCCAAGATCCATCATGTGCTTTCTCGTAACTTAAATCGTTCTTCCAATATTCTTTTGCAGTATTCAATAAGTTCACCGTTCCAATCACATTCGTATACACAAAATCCAAAGGAGAAACAATACTTCTGTCTACATGAGATTCTGCCGCCAAATGAATCACATCTGTAATAGCATGTTTTTCAAAAATGGCTTTTAAACTATCTGCCTCTAAAATATTGGCTTTGATAAAATGATAGTTAGGCGACTGCTCGATATCTTTTAAATTCTCTAAATTGCCTGCATAGGTTAATGCGTCCAAATTAAAGATTTGATACTCAGGATATGTAGTCACCATTGAACGCACCACGTGGGACCCAATAAATCCCGCTCCTCCTGTAATTAAAATGTTCTTTTTCAATCTTAGATAATTTAATTAAAAAATCATTAGAAGAAAAAGATATTTATATTCTAATCATTTATTACTTTAAAATAAATTTCTTTTAATACAAAATATATAACAGATAAAATTCCGCCTATTAAAAAACCGAAAATTATTGCTTTTAATTTGCCTAATTTATCTTTTTCTAATGGAAAATTTGGCTTATCGATCAACTGAATTAGGGGGGTCTCCTTTCTTAATGTTATTTTTGATAATTCAAGTTGTACAATCAATTGTTTTAAAACTTCTGTATTAGCCGTTACATCAACTTGTATTTTTTTACTATTTGAAGACCTAATATTCAAAGTTGGATTTAAATTAAATACATTATCAGCCTCTTTTGCTACTCCAGTAATGTTTTTGTTTAAAACAAATTTTACACTATCAACTTGTTTTTGTAAAACACTAGTATTCATTCTTGCTTTTTTGCTCTTAGTTTGAATGTATAATTCTGAAGTTTCATTAGCCACCGCTTCGCAAAAAGTTTTAGAAAATATTTCATCTTTAGAGTTTACTTCTATAGCTAGAATAGTAACCTTTTTATCTTTTTGAATTATATCAAGATTTTCTTTTTTTGTTAATTCTTTATGAAAATCAAATAACAATGAGTCTTGAATTCTTGAAAATTTACTTCTATCTGTACCAGTTAGAAATTGAATATTTTTTAAGTTAGCTTTGTTTTTCCATTTACCTCTCAAATTATTTATTTCAATATAATAATCAGCTAATGTCCTTTTTTTTCCATTTATAGAATATGTATTTAATAAAACCTTCTCTATAATTAAATGGCTTTTCATAAGCACTGCTAAATTACTAGCTGTAAAAGCACCGCCTCCGCCGGTTCCACCAATATCAATTCCAATACTACTTGCTAATCCAATTGCACCGCTTAATCCTCCATTAGCACCTTTATCGTCTTCCATTGCAAAAGTTAATTGTGCTTTATACGTCGGCCTTATAATAAATGATAAAGTTATACCGATCAAACTTCCAAAAATTGCAAAAATCAGAATAGGTTTAGTTTTTAACTTTAAATAACTAACCCATTGTTTTATTTTAATTATTAAATCTTTTAAAGAAATTTCATCTTGGTTTTTCTGCTTGATTTCCATTTTATAATAAATAGTAATTTTAGAAATTATTTCTGTAACAAACTTATTGTTGCTAATGCAGAGACCACTTGAGCTAATACCGTAGTAAATTGAATAACTGTTGTGATAGCCTTCTCTTTCTTCGCATCTGTTTCTGGAAGTACTACTTCAGAGCCTGGTTTGATTTTAGGATTAATTCTAAATAATCCAAATGTTTTTGTTCTATTTGATTTCCCATTTGCATAAATCACATACGCTCTTCCTCTTTTTGCATATTCAGAAATTCCGCCAGCAGCACTAATACACTCACCAATAGATAACCCATCTCTGTAAACTATGTTAGTTGGTCTTAAAACACCACCACTAATTTTAACTCTATTGTCCATTTTAGGAATCATAATTTCATCCTTCCCTCTTAATACCAAGTCTAATTCTGAACCAGGATTTTTCATAATATAATTGATATCAATAGCTATCTGATAATAATCTTCATCTAATTCTTTAAATAAAGCATTTAAAGTGTCTTTTAATTTAATAGTTTTTGATTCTGGATTTAGATTAATATCTGTAACAGAACTCAGTGGGGTTAAATTAGCGGTATTTAAAATACTTGCCCTATCTGCTTCTTGTTTTGCTTTGAACTTTCTTGTATAAGCTAATTCAATTGATGTTTTTGTTTCATCAGATTTTAATGAATCAATATCAAATCTTCTTCTCTTAATATAAGCTCCTTCCCCATATGCTTCTCCAATTAAACCACCTGCTCTTTTTACAATATCACTTACTCTTTCTACTCTTGAACTTAATGTATATTTTCCAGCACTTTGTACTTGACCACTTATAGTAACTACTTCTGGTAATGTATAACCCACTTTTTTAGTTATAGTAACCACATCTAAAGGTTGTAAAACAAAATTCTCTTGACCTGGATTAAAACTCAAATCTCCATTAATTTCCGTTTTTAAAATTTGTGTTACTTCTGTATTTTCAACTCTATCTCCATACTTTACCAATCTCGCAATCTCAATGTTTTTGTTGGCAGCATATGTAAATCCACCAGCCATTAAAATCAAATCCTTTACTGTCATACTATCAATATAGTTGAAAGTGCCTGAAGATCTTACTTCACCTAACAAATCAACTGTTAAAGAATCTCGTAACTCTAATATAGAGTTAACATATAGTTCATCTTCTCTTTGTAAGACTATATTGTCTATGTTATTTTTTTCTAAAGCTTTAGCTAAATTAATACTAATCATTTCTTTTAGTAAATTTGGCTTGGTTCTTATTAACTGGGCTCTTCCAATGAAAGCATCCTCTTTTAAACCATCTGCCTTATTAATTAAATCAGCTACTTTCATTCCCGGTGTTAATTCATATACATCGGGGCGGTAAACTGCACCAGATAAAGTAACTCTGTTTTGAAAACGATTAATAATTTTTGATACAGTAATTTGATCACCACCCTTTGGTATATATTTAGAAAATTCATTAGATGCGACGTCTTTTACTGATTTTTCTTTGTCATTCTTTTGGATAATTTTCACCCAAGCAGAATAGGCATTATCAGTAAATCCACCTGCATATTGTAAAATTTGAGCAAAACTTTCTGTTCCGATTACTTCAAAAATTCCTGGTCTTTTTACTTCACCCTTGATTTCTACTCTTTGCTTATAAGCTGGAACTCGAACAATATCATTATCTTTTAAACCAATGTTTTGAGATTGATCACCATATTGCATGAACTTATATAAATCTACTTTCTTGAATAACTTATTGTCTCTAATAACTTCAATTTCCCTATAAGAACCTATGCTATTAGGGCCGCCAGCTTCAGTTAATAAACTAATTACATTAGATAAGGAAGAAACATTGAAAGATCCACTTTTGAATGCACCTATTACATTAACATGAATTGTTCTAATATCTCCTAATGTTAAATCAATCTTTGACTCTCCTTTCATTAAACTGGAATAAGCGGAATTGGCCATTACTTGTTTGATGCGAGACTTTGCTGCTTCAATTGTCAAACCAGAAACTTTAATTTGCCCAACATTATCAACTTGAATCTTTCCTTCTTTACTAACTGTTAAATCATTAGAATATTCTTGAACACCATATATTACTAATTTCAAAACATCATTAGGGCCTATTTCATAATTAGAAGGTGTTGCAATAGATTTATTGGAAGTATTTCCTGTTGAATTATTTAAAAATAATTCAGAACCATAAACCAAAGAATTAAGATTATTGTTCAACTGAAATGAAGTATCCTTTTGCACTATGGCACTATTTGTTTGAGATTTTGCAGTATTTGGACTTTTAGATTTTGCCATTACAATACCAGTATTATTATTAATACGATCTTTTAATTTAGCAAATTCTGCTGGTGGCATTCCTTTGGCAATAGCTTGTGATTCAACTTGTTCAATAGTAAAACCTCGTTTTTGTAATTCTGATTTTACTTGATTAATCTGTGTTTCTGTCAGAGCATCAACTTTGATATTACTTAAATCCTTACCAGCAAGTGGGTCTTGTGAATAAGAAATAAAAGAGTGTGTAAGTAGCAGCATCGAAATAAGCAAGAACTTAAATAGTTTCATAGAGTATAATTGATTTTGGAAAATAAAGTGTATGCTTTCGCATTCTAAGTCACAAAAAGCACTTAAATAGACTTAAAAAATAATGTTTTTCTATTACAAAAATAGGTAATATTTGTCATAAATAGATGAAAAATAACGACTTGTTTTGTAAGTTTTTTGTTTACTTTTTTTAATTTAACTTTGAAAAATTAGCTAATATATAAAAGCAATCCCAGGCATGAAGAAACAGCAACAGTTTCTCAGGAATATTAATTACACTTTAGATATAATTATCATTTTAATAGCCTATAGTGTTTCAAAAAAAATCATACAAACAATTGATTTACAAAATTTTAGTTATAATTTTTTTGTACTATCTATAATACTCTGGTTTTCAATGTCTTTTTTCTCAAAAATTTATATAGAGAAAAGATCAAATAAATTTTCAGAAGAAATGGTTCAAATTATTTACCATTCCATCTTGTTTGTTGTGAGTCTTACTTCCTTATTATTCTTTTTAAATCTTAATCACAAATTTCCCTCCAAATTTATCATAGTTTATATAAACATTCTATGTTTTTTAGCGATTACAACAAAATACGCTATCCGAAAAAAAATTCATGCGTCTTTAAATAAGGGTATATATTTTGATAACGTATTATTAGTAGGAAGCACCAAAGCAGCGGATGAATTTATAGTAGCTGTAAAGAAATATTATTATTACGGATATAAATGTGTTGGTTATATAGATGAAAGTGATAGATTAAGTGATAAAACAAAATATCTGGGTGGATTAGATCAACTAGAACAAATTTTAAAAGCAACCATCATAGACGAAGTATTTATTGCATTACCCACGCAAGAAAATGATAAAATTCAACAATGTATAAGAACATGTGACAAAAGAAATATAAAAGTGAGAATACTACCAAATTTAACCGAAATTACTTCTAGTTCGGTGTATATCAATAATATTGGATTATTGCCTGTTGTCAATGTTGGAGACCTGCCATTAGATAAAGAAGAAAACAGATTATTAAAACGAGTATTTGATATAGTATTCTCTGTTTTATTTTTTTTATGTGTTGGCTTATTCATTTTTCCCATTATTGCTTTAATAATAAAGTTAACTTCAAGAGGGCCTGTATTTTTTAAACAAGAACGTTGGGGAATCAATAATAAAAAAATTATTTGTTACAAATTTAGATCCATGATCAAGGAAAGTAGCGATATTGATGAAGATGGCAAATACAATCAAGCTCAAAAAGACGATCCAAGAATTACATTCATTGGAAGAATTTTAAGAAAAACTAATATGGATGAATTACCGCAATTTTGGAATGTATTAATTGGTAATATGTCTGTTGTTGGCCCAAGACCACATCCTACTCAATTGAATTTGGAATCCATGGAAACAGTAGATAATTATATGTTAAGACACAAAGTAATTCCAGGAATCACAGGCTTGGCTCAAGTGAATGGATGTAGAGGAGAAACAAAAACTACTGAAGACATGCAAAGAAGAGTCAATTTTGACCTATACTATATTCAAAGATGGAACTTTTGGTTAGATTTACAAATAATTATTCAAACAGTTATCAATATATTTAGGGGTGACCAAAATGCTTATTAAATAAATTTATAAAATTGAAAAATAGAATTTTTCTTTTGTTTTTTTTGATGATTATATTTATTGGAAACATCAAAGCACAATACATTTTTGAAAACAATCAAGCTGAAGTATATAGTTATTTATCAAGAATTTCACAAAAAGGTTTTATTAGTTTCAATGATTTAATTCAACCTGTAAGCCGAAAAGAAATAAGCATAAAATTAAAAGAATTATTATTAAAAGACAGCTTATTAAATAAAATTGAAAAAGAGGAATTATATTTTTACATAAATGAATTTGGTATAAATATCCAAACAAATTATGATAAAATATTTATAATCAAAAAAGATGATAAAAACAGATGGAGGGCCTTTAAATCAGTCAATGAATTATTTGAAATCAATGCAGATCCAATAATTGGTTATAAAAAAATAACAGGAGCCGATAGAAATATTACTCAATTAAGCAATGGATTTAATATTTGGGGAACCATTGGTAAAAATAAAAATTGGGGATATAATGTATACTATAGAGATTATACCGAAAATGGGACTATACAAAAAAACACAAGAAAAGAGTCATCAGAACAAGACGTAGTTTTAATTGGTACCAGGAATGATAATTCGATTAATTTTTCAGAAATAAGAGCACAAATAAATTATGGTTGGAAAAATGGGATCATCTCTTTTGGTAAGGATAATTTAAATTGGGGTTATGGTGAAAATGGGAAACTTGTATTATCTCAAAAAACTCCAAGTTACCCTTTAATTAGGATAGATTATAATCCTGCTTCATGGATTCATTTTAATTATACGCATGCTTGGTTAAATTCAAATATAATAGATTCAAGTTTATCCTATTTAACGCAGGGTGGAAGATTACCAAATGATGCAAGAATCAATTTTATTCAAAAATTTATGGCCACCCATAGTATTCAAATAGAACCCTTTAAGGGACTATTTTTATCTATTGGTGAATCCATCATTTATAGTGACAAATTAGATCCAGGTTTTTTATTACCTGTCAACTTATTCAAATTCTATGACAATAATAGAAGTAATTATCAAATTGAAGCGGGTTCTAATGGACAATATTTTTTTGGATTTAACTCAAGAAATCAAATTAAAAACACACAGTTGTATGGTACATTATTCATAGATGAAATTAAAGTAAGTGCTATTTTGGATAAAAAAAATAGTAGAAATCAATTAGGTTTTAATATTGGGATAAATAAAACAGATTTAGTAATTCCTTATTTAACGATTGGAGGAGAATATAGTAGAGTTAATCCATTTGTTTATTCAAATCTAATTCCAGCCCAAACATATAAAAATTATGATTCGTATTTAGGAGACTGGATGGGCAATAACTTTGACAGAATTTTGGTTTACTTGAAATACACCCCTTTAGCAAAGCTAAAAATATATACTAGAATTCAAAAAATTAGAAAGGGAGACCTTGGAACTATTTTTGAACAGTATGAAAAACAGCCTCAACCAGTATTTCTAAATAATTATATCAAAACAAGAAATGACCTTTTTATACAATTAAGATATGAATGGATCAATAATCTATATTTGAATGCTTCTGCTGAGTGGGTTCATAATAAGTTTACTAACTATTCAAGCAATGATAAAACCTTTCAATTTGGTATTTCATTTGGTTTATAATGATACTCCTCAATTAATAACAAGCCAATAAATGTCCAGAAAGGAAATGCACCCATTGGACCTTCTAGAAATACATCAAAACTAGCATTTATAACAAATGCTAATAATATAGATACTAATATAAATCTATTACCAACAAGTTTTTTTCTAAAAAAATCATTAAAAATCAGATAAAGAAAATAAAGCCATACACAAAAGACTAAAACTCCAAATCTAGCCATAATTGTTAAATGAAAATTGTGCGGAGATCTAAGATCTTCTTCGGCATCAATACCATCTGTTTTAACTAAACTCATTCCAAGACCCCTACCAGTAAAGAAATATTGTGGGGTAAAACTATAATTTACAATTTTACCCCACCATACTATTCTCCAAATTTTATTATCTTCAAGAGTTGCAGGAATATCATCATTTGAAGCAATAATTGATTTGAAATTGTTCTTTAATTGATCAAAACCAACGGTTCTGCCTTGAAAATTTTCTTGAATTTGAATATTGGCATAAATTGGTAAAATAATAACAAATCCAACCATCAATAATTTAAAAATACGTTTAAAATTATTGGCAATTACTTTCTCTTTATTAAAATACAAATAAGAAATCAAACCAATTACAAAGGAAACTGTTCCAGATCTGCTATAAGCAGCGATCATTAAAAAATCAAAAATTATCAAAAAAATAAAAAAATATTGATGTTTAGTTAATTTATCTGTATTAAATTTTATAAAAAAAATGGCACTGATTACTAAATGAATAGCCATATCACTATGTTTGTGATTCATTATGGTAATATCCCCAAAAACTTTAACAGTGTCTAAAGATGGGAATAAATTAAAAATAGTAAAACTTAATAATGGAATAATTGGATACCATGTATAAATTAATTTAAGTTTCTTCCATATTAGATCTTTTTGATCAATAAATAAAAATAAAATGAATGTAAAACATGCATAATTAAATACAAAAGAATCTTTTATTACATTTAATATTGGAAATTTATTTATTCCATATAATAGATAAATATTTGATAATAGAATTAAAAATATAATTATTTTCGATTTAGTATTAATAATATATAAAATGTTTTTTCTATTGATAAAAATTAGTATCAAACCATTAATCCATAAAATTTCTACTAAAAAACTATATGCAATTCCTTTATCAAAAATTAAATACAATAGATAAATATAAAAATAGGTTCTTAAAAAATATTCTTTTATTATACTCATTTCAACAAAAATTTGATTGATACATTTATACGTGTATTATACTTATCATCTGGATTCGAAATTAAATAATAACTAAGATCATCACGATGATACCACCTGTAATTCCAAGAATCAGTTAACATATAATTTACAGAAAAATAAATATTTTTATTTAAGTATAATTGTAAATCAATTGATCTATTTAAATCAATCCAAACTCTATCAAACCTTCCGGACCCTATAAAATCGGATAAATAATTAAAATAATAGAAATCATAGTTATATACTATTTTTTCAACTAAAATACCAATTCGATTTTTTTTGTACCTAAGACCTACTCCGATCATTTGACTTGTAGATCCTGGCCCAATATTAGAACCTAATAATTGACCATCATTGGAATAACCTTGCCTAATAATTGGACTTGTATACCAACTATTAAATTGGGGTCCATCAGCTCTAGGATCTCTATTAAAAATCAATCTTGGGTTCATCAATGCTAATTGCGTGAATTCTGTAGAAAATTCAAATATGAAATTTTTATTTTTAAAAGGTACAAACTTTCTTAACCCCAATACAAAACCTGTTCTAACACTGTCACCAAAAAATTTCCATGGCCATGGTGCTTTTTCAGGTTGACCTAATTCTGCATAAAATTCTGCGTGGTTTCGAGGTAACGAAAATCTAAACATTAATACACCAAGATCCATTTTAGGTTTGTCTTTAGAAAAAAAAGTATAAGGTTGATCATTTTGATTAAAGTCGTTTTGATAGTTTTGTCTACTAAATGCATATCCAATATAAAAATTTTTTAAATATTTTGGTTGTAAATTAATTGTAAATGCACTTATTGTTCTATTAATATTTTTTTTCTTAATCATTCCACCTTCCCACATAGTTCTCATATAGGGATCATCAGGATCTTCAAATCTAGTTGTATCAATTCTACCCAAAATACCACTAAACTCTATTTTACCTAATGGAGTCTCAATTGGTTTATTAGAATTTAAAAAAATATGCTTAAAACCTGCAGCAGTATTTGTGAACATTAAACTATTTCTTATTCCAGGTCCCCACCAAATATTTTGATTCGTAACACCTAATGAAATTTTTGTAAAATTTAGGCTAAGGTATGATTGACCAAGAGTAGTAGTATCGATTTTTTTTCCAAAACCTACAGATCTAAATTCATCTATATTATTTCTAACTAATTGATAATATCTAGCCCAATAATTACCAATATCTCCTGCAAAAAATTCTTGAGATTTATTTTGTGATATAATCTTTTCAGGTTGATAGTTAATTTCGAAAAATTTATATTTTAAATTTATTGCAAAACTATATCTTTCTTGCCACCCTCTTGCAGGAAAAAAATTACCATCATTAAAACTTACTGGTAAATTTGAATTATTTTGATTTTCATAACTAAAAAAGAGATTTTGTACATTAAAATTTTTCGTATATTTTTTTTCAAATTTATCATTCCAGTTTTTTGTTGATCTTATGAAAAAAGATGAAGAATTAATATTTACATCTGCATTTATCATGTAATTAATTCTTTGTGTATCCATTAACTGTATCTCATTATTAGAAACTATTTGAGTATTTCCATTTAAAAAATTAAATATTAGCAATAAAAGGAATATTGATCTTACCATAAATAAATTAAATTAACATTTGCAAAATAATTTATTTTATCATTATTTTTTTCCCATAAATAATTTTTAGAATCAATTCTGCTTAAGTTTGATTTTAATATTAAATTATTTTTTATCTTCAAATTTAAATCTATCCCAAATAAATAATCATCCCACAATACTTCTCTAATACCTAAGGAAAAAAAATTATTTATATAGTTTATGGGGCCTTGTGAAATATGTTCATACTTTATTCCAAGTTTAAACGCATTCTTGTTAAAATTTATTGATAGTTGCTGACTATTATTTCCATTTCCTACACCAGCTCCAATGATCTGTTCATTATTTGTATAACCCTCTAAAACCAAACCGTGTTGATAAATTGTTCCTGCATAAGAAACTAAGTAATTTGGTAGTTCAGCAATTCTAACTGTCTCGAAATTGAGAGATAGAAAATTTAAGTTATTAAATTTAAAATATTTGTTAAAACCAAAAATATACGCCGATGATCTTTGAGATCTTAAAGCTAAATCTCTAAAGTTTACAACACCGTCATTAAATAAAAATTCAAAATAAATTTGAGAATTATCTTTTGGAAATAAAAATTTACTAAAAAATGCTAATTTTTGATCTCTAGGAAAATTATCATCAGTATATTCAGTTCTAAAAATTCCATTAAATACAGGAAAATATTCATTAGTAAAATCCATATTAGAAAAACTATTTGCAGGAATATAGTTTTGAAAAACTCTCTGAATGCCCCAATATGAATTAGGTAAAAACTTAGGAGAAAAAAGTAAATTTATAAAATTAAAATATCTTTTATTTGGATATGGTATGTCATTTCTATAATAATTATTAATTGGATAGTTATATGTATAAAATGACTTTGACATATTTACTTCATTAAGTACACCTGATTTTCTATCCAAAATCCCGGAAGTTATATTTAATTCAAAATTTCCTATTTGAGTTTTTAATGGATTTGTAGTTTTTAAACTTATATGTTTAAACCCTTGTGCATTATTTGACAAAATAAGTGAATTTGAGACTCCTGGACCAGACCATAAATTTTGAGTGCCAGCACTAATAGTTAATAGGCCAAGATTTAAATTCAATGATGATTGTCCTGGAATAATTTTAGAAATGCTATTTGTCATAGCACCCCAACCATTTCCAGTTTCATAATAATCACTTGCAGTTTTATAAAATTCAGGCCTTAATTGGAGTGAAATAAACTTCCATCGCATTGCAATACCCCCGCTTACTAAAAATTGATATCCTTTACTATAATTTAAAGGGCCATCATTGTATCCGTATGGGTGATGCGAAGTGTATTTTTGTAAAATATTGAAAGGAGTCAATCTTACTTCAAAACTTTTTTTCTTAACTAAAAATCCACCATATTTTATGGAAGTATCTATTAATTTTAATAAACTATCATAAGTTAATTGGGTATTTAAATAATAGGGTCTATTAGTAAAAGAGTTATCAGATGGGATTTTACCTAATAATTGCATATCCCTTAAGTTTTCTTCAAAATCATTGAATCCAACAGGTACTGGATAAGTAGTAGTATTTATAACTCTAGATTTTATTTCATCTAATCTAAAATTTGAATGTCTAGTAGAAATAGTATCTATATATTTAAGCTTATTTTTCTTGAACGGATATTTTATTTTAGCAAAAGGATTATAAAAATGGAAGAACTGCTTCTTTGAAGAATCAGAAGATGAATAAGAATTATTTGCTACTGTAACAAATACGAGTAGTAATAATAGGATCTTTGTAAAAAATGAGTTAGCGACTTTTTGTATGTAAATTTTCACATAACAAAGATATATAATATTAAGTTATTATATACAACTATAATGTTAATTAAAATCTTTTATGAGTAACCTATATAATATTTTTAAACAGAATTTGATCGATTTAAATTCAAAGTGAACTAGTTGTTTTATAGAAACTGTAATTTGGCTTATCGGCAAAATAGATTTCCATTTTTTTGTAAACAAAAAAGCATTTTTTACCCATGAATAATTGATATTACCCATTGATTCATGTTTAATTAATATATCAAATACAGATAATAAAATAAATCCAGATTGTTTTAGTTGTATGGATAAATCCAAATCATAAAAATGGTATCCCTTAAAAGATGAATTGTCAAACTTAATTGTATTAAAAACAGATTTACGAACAAACAACCAAACACCATCTAAAGCCACAACTTCAACAGCATTATTTTCAGGCCTTTTATATGAAATGTTTACTAATGTCTCTTTATGATTATCAAATTCTACGATATACTTACTTATTAAACCAGAAGACCACCATGGTCCAGGAAACAAACTCAAATAGGGGCTTCCAGAAATTCCTATTGCTCCTACTTGATTATTTTCAAAACGCGCTAATGCTAATTTACCCCAATTATCTGTGAGATATTGAATATCATCATGCATGAAACAAATAAAGGAATATTTACTTATTTCAACACCTTTATTATATGCCTCAAAAATGGAGTAGTGATTTTTTGAATTATCAATTAGAACAATTTCATATTCTGTACCTATGGTTTTATCTATGTTTAATCTTAAAGATTCATTTAATTGACTAGTTCTTGAACAAATAACTAATGAGATCATAGATCAGTTAATTAAAAATTTTAGAATAAATTATATCAAACTGATTTTTAAATAAATTATCTCTTAATACTTTAAAATGAAGTATTAAAAACCAAGAAAGAGACAAAATGGCAATTAGACATATTCTAATGGAAATAAGCGAAATAAAATACTGTGCAAATAAGACGATAAAAATATATGGTATAGCTGCAACCAATTGTTCTATAAAAATTTTTGATAGTCCTTGAATTGGAAAATATTTGTAAGAAAAATAAATAAAGGAAATAGATACAGTTAGTTCAGTTATTAAAATAGTAATAGCTTCTCCATTTTCGTTATATAAAGGGATCAACCAAAAGGACAATACTAAACTAACCAACATACCAAATACGGCAGATATTAATATAGATTTATCTTTGGACAACGCATTTAAAACCTGAAAACCAAAAATACTTGACATACTAACAATCACAATCATTGCCGATGTGATTTGTAAAGGCAAAACCGATCTTTGATAATTTTCGCCAAAAAGAATAAACACAATATCATGTGCATTAAGGCCAATTAAAAAAGCTAATGGTATAGATATACTAATTAATACAAAAAAGCAATCTTTAATTGCTTTAGTAAACTTATCTTTTTCATCTTTATGATATAATTCAACTAAGCTTGGAAATAAAGCCACTGTAATAGCACCCAAAACTGCAATGATTAGTTTAACTAATTTTAATGCGGTGGAGTAAAATCCAACACTTTCATTGTTTGATAAAAAACCCAAAAAAATAGTATCTAAAGAAAAATAGATGCTAATAGAAAATATAGTTAGAAATAAATAGAATATAGGTTTTATATGTTTTTTAAAAGATAGCCCAGATATGTTTTCCTTATTAAAATTGATAAATTTAAAAACCTGACGAATATTAATTACAACAATTAAAATAGCCAAACCAACCTGCATTTGCATATACTTGATATAATCAGTCTTTTGCTTAATTAGTATAAATATCAATGCTATAAAAAAAACTCTTACAATAAACTGTCTTATAGCAATAAATTTAAATTGATTGATCCCATTGAAGAACCATTCTAAATAAAATACTTGCAAGAAAAAGTATACAAGCGTCCAGTTAAAAAGAGTTTTTTCAATATTGATTGTATTACTTGAATATATTAATATGAAAAATAGAACCAGAGAAAATAAATTGCTTACTACATGAATAATTAGGATTTCGGAAAATGTTCTACTTAATTCTTTAGGCTGATCTTTAATTTTAGCAATTTCTCTAATTCCATAAATAGGTATACCCAGGGCAGATAACATAGTAAAATATTTAGCAATACTTTCTGCAAAATTTAATACACCTATATGATTTGGTTCTAAGACTCTAGCTAAATAAGGAAATGTAATTAGTGGAAATAAGACCTGTGAGATCGCAAGAATTACATTATAAAATATGTTGTTTTTAACAGACATATAGCGAATATAGCAAAATTTGAATATATTAATCTAACTAAAATATGCCTGAATACTGTTTCTACAATCAAATAGGGTAACAATACAAAATCTCTTAATAGTTGATAATAAATTATTTGTTCTAATATAGCTTTTCAAGTTTCGCCAGGTACTAATTAACTCTTTTCTGATGGCACCAATTTTTAACTCATTAGGATTAATAAAGTACTTGAACATATCCACAGGATAAGATATTCTTCTTGTTTTACTTAATAAGTATCTAGCAGCCTTTTTATTGATAGAATATCCGTAGGTGCAATAAACAGATTTGATCAAAGGCTCTCCTACTATCCTATTATTTTTTTCGAAGAGAATTGTGGATCTTTTTATTCTAGCATTTCCCTCCCATGCTCCCCAAAAAAAGATATCATAGGGTTGGGTGTAATTACTAAAATGATTATTCAATTCAGTTATATCATTGATCTTGCTGTCAGATTCAAGTATTAAGAAATGAGTGGCTTCGTCGCTGTCTTGCTTTATTATTTCTTGCCAAATTTTTCTATGACCTAATAAACAGCCAATCTCTGATAAACTAAGTGCTTTCCCTGTTCTGGATTGACTTTTCTTCACTAATTCTTGTATATATGGAACATGAATTTTGGTAGGATAAATTGAAGGTATAATGGTATAATTTTCAAAGCAATCTTTTAATAGATTTACAGTATGCTGTCTATCAGTTTCGAAATTCGAAAATAGTATATATGTATTGATAGGAGATTTCATATTAGTTTATAAAAAAGATACATCATAATGATCAAATTCGCCAAAATACTCATTTGTTTCTGCAAAAGGTGTGATAAATTGCCTTGGATGATTATTAGGGAATAACATATAATGTTGCTTGTTCAGTAAATGACACAAATGAACTGGCAAACTATCTGCCCCAACGATTAAATCATTCTCATTTATTAAATTCATCAATTCTTCAAAGTTCATATAGATGCTATCACTTGTTGCTTTTTTTGTTTTAAACCTAGCTATTGAGAATGAGTAATTTTTCTTTTTACATGCAAATTGAATGTCTTCTATAATTCTATTTGGAATAATCCTTTTGACTAATCTTGCGTCTGGAAATAATAAAACCCTTGTATTGTCTTTTTTTTCTAATCGCAAGTGTTCTTCACTATTTTGAAAGAAAGTTCTATAGGATGCATATACAAATTGATTATCATTAACAATTGATTCAAAATGATAATTAATAAATGTATTTAATAAGTATTTTCTTTTATCCTGCTCTAAATAGTCAATTCCACTTTTGTTAGGATACTTTTTCAAATACTGTTTTAATAAACTCAACTGCCTATAAGTATCTGAAGTTAAAAGAGACTTATTTGTAAACAGATTAAATTGTGATTGTTGTATACCAAAATCTA
>JACCDI010594101.1_pt1 | contig 15742 bp, 15 predicted proteins | sample 7442791 | NCBI WGS metagenome assembly JACCDI01 (sample SAMN15323434, study PRJNA562643) | freshwater metagenome | isolation source: river surface water | place: USA:Blue River Watershed | collected 2017-08-15 | reverse complement strand
TCCGAAAAAATGTTAGAATCCAATCAAAATTAGTTGATTTGTAAATTAATCTCCTCAACAAAATGTCAGACGTTCCAGTTCCACCGCGCAGAGCTCCCCGTAAAAAATTAAAAATGCCCCTTTTCGGTGGTATGGGTGGCGGCGGATCGGCGAACAAGGATGACTTTTTTGGTAAGAACTTTGGCTCTATCTTAATCGCCATGACCGGAATGGCCTTCGCGGCACAGATTTTTCTGCCTAACATTTGGTCTCAAAAAGTATATAACGATGCGGATGAAATCACGGAGATGACCTGGAATGGAACCATCCGCAAGAAATACACCGACGCAAAATACAAGAGTGAAATCCATTATTACCTCGTGATTAAAGGCGAGAAGGGTAAAAAACAGGTCATCGACTTGGTGGATGCGGACCCCGTTTTCTTTGATCAGATCGCTGTTCCTCAGCGCGTAACGAAAGCCGCGAATTCATTGGATGTGCGCGTGCAGCGTTTTTCCAAGCCGGATACGACTTTGCGCATTAAATTCCTCGACTAAGATGGCCGCCTGGAATTCAACACATGTGAGGCACTTAGTAGCGAGGACACTCTTTGGGTATTCGAAGAACGATGTATCGGTTGCTATGAGCTACGGCTCGTTTTCAGAACTACTTGACGCAGCCCTGTTAAAAGAGATTCCGGCTCCCGCAGCTCCGAACGCCTGGGTAAATACTCCGCCTGCCGCTTCTCAAGTCACCTCGAACGAGGTAGGCACCTGGTACCGGGAATTCAATTATTGGTGGTTTAAATTAATGTACAAAGAGGGCCTGAACATGCAGGAGAAAATGGTACTCTTCCTGCATAATCATTTTGCGAATGAGCGGGATAAGGTTCAGTATCCCCAAAACATGTACGCCCAGAATGCCTTGTTTAGAAAGTATGCTTTTGGCAATTTCAAACAACTAGTGAAAGAGATCTCCATTGATCCCGCCATGTTGATCTACTTAGATGGAAATAATTCCCGCGGCTCCGTACCTAATGAAAATTATGCCCGAGAGCTTTTGGAATTATTCACGATGGGGATTGGGAATTACTCAGAAGCGGACGTGAAGCAGGCTGCTAAAGTCCTATCTGGCTGGCAAGTAAGCGGCTTAAAAGCGAATTTTGTGGCTGGTCGCTGGTATACCGAATCCTCGGTAACGGTATTGGGTAAAACGGCAAAATTCGATATTAACTCCTTAGTGGATCATATTTTTGACCAAAAAGCCACGGCGGAATTCCTCTGTCGAAAACTCTACAAGGAATTCGTCTACTACAAACCGAACGAGGCTTTTGTCCTACAAATGGCCGCTGTCTTGCGTGCAAACAACTACGAAATAAAACCGCTACTTAAGTTCCTGTTTAGTTCGGAAGAATTTTTTACGCCCGCTTACCTGGGAAGTAAAATCAAAAACCCGACGGAATTAATGGTGGGTGCTTGTAAGCTATTCGAATTGCCTACTCCGGATTACATCAATATGTATGAGCTTTCCAAAGTCCTTCAAATGCAACTCTTCCAACCACCCGATGTGGCGGGCTGGCCGGGTCAGCGCGAATGGATTTCGTCCACTACCTATTCCTACCGAGGTGGATTTAGTGATTCCTTAATCACAGGTAAGCGCTACAATGGGGTGGCAGTGTCAGGTAAATTAGTTCCGGTGCCGTATGCGCAAACTTTCCTGAATTCAGAGAATGCGGTGGAATTCGTCGACGACGTGTTAGCCTTATTTTTACAATTTCCGGTCACCGCAAAGAAAAAAGCCTTTTTGCTCGAGACGCTATTAGGTGGAACCATCGTTAAAAACTGGTCTACCTACACTCCAGGAGCCAATGTGAATTTGCAGCAATTTTTCAAAGCGGTCATGCGCCTACCTGAATTTCAACTCTGCTAAAAATGAAGAAGGAACTAACTAGGTCTGAGTTTTTACGGCGGATGGCGCTTCTTTCGGGAGGGGTCGGATTAGGCATTTCGGGTATTCCCGGGCAGGCCTACGCCGCATTGCCTGCTGGTTTAGCGGCCTCTGTGCCTGCAGGAAATGCGTTAGTGATCATTCAATTGTCTGGGGGGAATGACGGATTGAATACGGTGATTCCTGCAGAAAACGATACGTACTTTGCGAAAAGACCAGACATCGCGATCAAAAAAGTCGACGCGCTTGCCCTTAAAAATGGGATGTATTTGCATCCTTCGATGACGGGAATAAAATCCTTGTATGATCAAGGAAATGTGGCAATAGTCCAAAGCGTAGGCTACGCAAACCCCAACCGTTCCCACTTCCGCGCCACCGACATCTGGAATACCGGATCGGATGCGAATGTAGTCTGGGAGGAAGGCTGGGCGGCACGTTATTTGGCTGAAAAATACCCTGCATACCCCATTTCGATGCCCGCTCACCCCATGGCGATCCAATTAGGTTCCGTGGAATCTCTTTTATTTCAATCGGACATGGGTCGATTTGGCACCGTTTTTGAAGACCCTAACCTCTTCTATCAACTCGTCTCTGGCACTTTATCAGATGACGAAATTCCTCCGGCAACCTTAGCGGGGGATGAATTAGCTTTTTTAAAACAGGTCTCCAGCACCTCGATTCAGTATTCTACTGTCATTCGAGATGGGGCTTTGAAAGGAGCCAATTCCGTTACCTATCCGGCCACTAATCTGGCGAAACAATTAGGTATCGTGGCGAAATTGATCTCAGGAGGATTAGAAACACCGGTGTATTTATGTACAATCGGTGGTTTTGATACCCATGCGAATCAATTGAATCAGCACGCGAATCTGTGGAAACAGATTTCGGATGCCGTGGCGGCCTTTCAGAAAGATTTAAAAACACAGAACAAAGCAGACAAAGTTACCCTGATGACCTTCTCGGAATTTGGGCGACGGGTGAACCAAAACGGCACCACCGGAACCGACCACGGAACGGCAGCTCCTATGTTCGTCATCGGAAATACCGTACGCGGAGGCTTAATAGGGGAGAATCCGAATCTAGTAAATCTAGATTCCAACGGCGATTTAAAACCTAATTTTGACTACCGTCAAGTGTATTCCACCGTTTTATCGGATCATTTAGGCTTGTCCACCACGAGCACTGCCGGTATTTTCAAAAAGTCGTTTGATCGATTACCCATCTTCTTGAATTCGCCGCTCATCGCTGAGGCGGGTGTCAAAGTGACCTTGCTTGATCCAGCGCCTAATCCAGCCTCCAGTCAAGTTCGAATCCAATTCGCAGCCTTTGAGGCGATGCGCATTGAGCTTGCTTTATTCGATATGCAAGGTCAAAAACTGGGATCGATTTTCGCCGGCGAAGTGCCGAGCGGAACCTATACCTATCCAGTAGATGTAACGCAATTCCCGGCGGGCACGTATTTAGTTAGTTTAGCCGCTTCCACCGGAGCAAGAATTACCAAACGATTAATCATAGTAAATTAGAATCAGATGCTTATCTTTGTAGATTGATGAAAAAGAACTTCTATTTATTGCTTTTACTTACGTTGTTTAGCTTGTCTGCAAGCGCACAACGCTGGTCCTATGGTGCCGGTTTAGGAGGCTCCCTCTACCACGGAACCTGGGCGAATTGGCATACACTCCCTAACAATAAGGAGTTTGCGATGACTCGTCCGGCCTTAAATCTACAGGTGCGCTATCAAAACAGCCCCACTTTTGCTTACCGACTTCAAGCCGTGTTTACGGATTTGAAAGGTGGCACCGGTAACCGTGTTTCTCCGGTGACAGTGGCGCTTCCTGTAACGAATTTTGCGACGTCCATATTCGGTTTAGACGCCTTGGTGGAATACAATTTCTTGAATTACCAAAACTCCGTTAGACGCGTAAACAACTGGACGCCCTATTTCTATGCGGGTATTTCTACGGTTTTTGCCAAAGTATCCGGCAACCAAGATGGCGTCGGTTTCAAGACCAATACGAAAATGAATTATGCCTTGCCTTTCGGGGTGGGGGTGAAATACCAACTGTCTCCTAGCTGGGGAATTCAATTCGATTTAGGGGCGAGAAAGACCTTTACAGATGCATTAGATCGTCCTTTGTCAGAGGGCGAAGCATCCTTTAATCTGACGAAAGGGGATCAATTTCTGAATTCCTCCCTCACCGTTACCTACACGATTCAATCCGTTTTTTGTCCTACCTATTAACAAGTTTTAATTGGATAGGGTGGCCAATATGACTACATTTGCCCCTTATTGATTACAAATTCTGAATTACATTGAAAGAGTTAATTGATCTACATCATGTTCCTATTCACATCGCCGTTATTATGGATGGTAATGGACGTTGGGCTAAGCAACAAGGCATCATGGATCGTGTTTTTGGACATAGATCTGCCTTGAAAGCGGTGCGGGAGACCATCGAAGGTTGTGGAGAATTAGGAGTGAAGTTTTTGACCTTGTATGCCTTTTCTACAGAGAATTGGAATCGGCCTAAAGCAGAGGTAACTGCCTTAATGAGTCTTTTAGTGGGCGCCATTAAAGATGAATTGCCCGGAATGATCCAGAAAGATATTCGCCTGAAAGCGATAGGGGATCTTAGTAAATTACCCGCCTCATCCCGCGCTGAATTAGAAAAAGCGATGGAGAAAACGGCGAACAATCAGGGATTGACCTTGAATTTAGCCTTGTCTTATTCCGGTAAATGGGATCTAGTACAGGCGACTCAGCAGATTGCTGAGAAAGTAAAAAGTGGCGAATTAAACGCAGCATCGATTACAGCTGATACGATAAACGAGTACTTGTCTACGGCAGGAATGCCTGACCCTGATTTAATGATCAGAACAGGGGGAGACCACCGGATTAGTAATTTTATGTTGTGGCAATTAGCCTATGCAGAGTTGTATATTTTTGAAGATTTGTTTTGGCCTGATTTTAGAAAAGAACATCTAAATGAAGCGATTATAGACTTTCAAATGCGTGAGAGACGTTTTGGAAAGATTAGTGAACAATTAAATTAAGGGCTGAGGCCCCCGTATGAAAAAATCAATTGCCATCCGATTACACAATAACCGTAGCCTCTTTTTTGGCCTACTTATTTTTATCCTAGGAGCTTATTCTGCCTCTGCCCAAATTTTGGGTGGCGCTCGTTCCCTCAGCTCTGCACTGCCTGAAACTAATTTCTCGTATGCAGATCCGAAGGAATATACCATTGCGGATATTCAAGTAACGGGTTCTCAGTTTTACGACGGAACTTCGATGATTAATATCTCCGGTCTTCAAGTGGGAGATAAAATCAAGGTTCCAGGTGATGCGATCGGTTCTGCGATTCGCAAGATCATGAATCAAGGGATTTTAGATGAAGTCCAAATCTATGCCACGAAGGCCGAGGAAGGAAAAATTTGGTTGATGATCGAATTGAAAGAACGTCCTCGTTTATTCTCTATCCAATACACAGGGATCAGAAAAGGCGAGCAAGAAGCTTTGAACGAAAAGATGAAGACGTATAAAGGTAAGATCATCACAGAGACGCTTCGTAAAAACTTAGAATTAACGATTCGCAAATATTACCAAGAAAAAGGTCGCCTTAATGCGAAGACCAAGTCGACGATTAAGACAGACACCTTGCGTGGAAACAATGCCATCCTTCAAATTGCAGTAGATAAAGGGGAGAAGGTGAAAGTAAACAAAATCATCATTAACGGGATTGACGAAAGTCAGCGTTCACTGATTTTGCGTAAGATTAAAAATACCAAGCAGATTCGTTTTGGCCGTATTTTCAAGCCGTCTAAATTCGTTCCTAAGAAATGGGATGAAGACAAGGAAAAGTTACTAGCGGCGATGAATAAATTAGGTTACCGTGATTTCCAATTGAAGTCTGACTCCATTGGTAATTTCAATAAAGAGTCCATTAACCTAGTACTAACTATTGAACAAGGGCGAAAATACTATTACCGCACTATTCGATTTGAAGGAAATTACATTTACCCAGATTCTTTATTGCGCGATGTATTAGGCGTTAAGAAGGGGGATGTCTACAATACAGAAGAATTAGACAAGAAAATGAATTCAAATCCAGGCGAGGATTTAAGTTCAGTTTACATGGATAATGGGTATCTATACTACCGAGCAGAACCTGTAGAAACGGCTATCGAGGGCGATTCCATCGACTTGACCATTCGCATCTCAGAGGGAAAGCAAGCGACCATTAATAAAGTTACCTTGAACGGAAATACGAAGACTTCAGATCACGTGGTGATGCGGGAGATTCGGACGCTTCCGGGTCAAAAATTCAATAAGTCTGCCATCATTCGTACCGTACGTGAGCTTTCGACGATTGGTTATTTTAACCCGGAGAAGATTAGCCCTAACCCGATTCCGCGTCCAGACGGAACCGTGGATATCGAGTACAATGTAGAGGAGAAAGCATCCGATCAAATTGAGCTCTCAGGAGGTTGGGGTGGCTACATCGGTTTTGTAGGTACTTTAGGGGTTGTCTTTAATAACTTCTCGGCTAAGAATATCTTTAATCCGAAATCATATCATCCATTGCCTGCAGGGGATGGCCAAAAGCTAGCCGTTAAGTTCCAAGCAAACGGAGCATCGTTCCAGAATTACAGCTTAACATTTACGGAGCCTTGGTTAGGGGGTAAGAAACCTAACTCTTTCTCTATTTCCTTAAATAGCAGTATTTCCTACCCTTATAAATTCCGCCAAACAGGTTATAACAACTTTGGTGGTAGTGGACTAGGTGGTTACGGCGGAGGCTATGGTGGTTATGGTGGCTATGGAAGTGGTTACGGCGGTTACGGTGGTGCGCTGGGTGGTGGCTACGGAAATTATGCGGTGCCGGATTCCTTAGTAGACGCGCACTTTAACGTAACGAGTTTGTCTTTAAGCTTAGGAAAAAGATTAAAGTGGCCGGATGATTACTTCTCGTTAAGTCATTCCTTAGCTTTCTCGCGTTTCGATGTGGATCGTTACTATACGTGGGCTTATCCTCAAGGTATTTCTACGTCTGTCACGTTCATGACGAATCTTTCGAGAAATAGTATTGATAATCCTACTTTCCCACGTTCAGGGTCTAGTTTCTCTTTATCAGGTACTTTAACGCCTCCGTTCAGCATGCTAGGCTTGAACAAGGATAACCTATTGATTGAGTACCATAAGTGGATGATGGACGCGAGTTGGTTTAGTCCATTAGTAGGTAAATTCATCTTACATACGCGCGCTCACTTAGGTTTCTTAGGTTCTTATGGGGGTAAAGAGATTACACGCTTTGAGCGCTTTGATTTAGGGGGCTCTGGTATGGTGCAAGGATTCTCCTTTAACCGGGATATCGTAGGTCTAAGAGGATACAAAGACCGCGTTATTGGGCCTTCAGGTTCGTATGGTAACGGTGGGGTTGCTTATAACAAGTTTGTGATGGAAGTGCGTTATCCTGTATCCTTAAACCCATCAGCGACGATCTTCGTTTTAGGTTTTGCGGAGGGTGGGAATAACTTCTCTTCTTTAGGGGAATACAATCCATTTAATCTATATAAGTCGGCTGGATTTGGAGCGCGTATCTTTATGCCAGCCTTTGGTATGATTGGAATTGATTATGGTATGGGCTTTGATAAGCCGCGTCCAGGAGAATCAGATTTTGGCCGTCAAGCCTTCACTTTCTCGATTGGTCAACAACTTAGATAGGAATGAGACGTTTGTTGCTTATATCGCTGGGGATTCTGTTTTTTGCAAGCCACACGTTTGCACAGAAGTTCGGTTATGTAGACACGGAATTTATTACCTCTAAGATGCCGGATTATGCGAAAGTCCAGCAGCAAATCGATCAGAATACGAAGACTTGGTTAGCTGAAGTAGAAAAGAAAAAGTTGAGTTTAGAGAAGCTCGAAAAGGAATACAAGCTAGAGGAGCTTTTGTTAACGGAGGATTTGAAGCAGCAACGACTAGCGGAGATTCAAGCGAAGAGCAAAGAGGCGAAGGCTTTTGAGAATCAGGTTTTTGGGGAAGAGGGAGAGTTGTTCAAGTTAAAGCAAGCAGCCTATAAGTCGATCTTAGATCAAATTTCGAAGGCGATTGAGAAGGTGGTTCGGGCGAAACGTTTGGATTTTATCTTTGACAAAGCAAATGATGGATTAGTCCTCTTGTACACAAATCCGGTTCATGACTATTCTGACTATGTTTTAGAAGAATTAGGACTAGAGTTAGATCCTAATTTGGTAGAAAAAGCAAAGAAAGAGGAGGCGCAAGAGCCGAAAAGTCCTAAAAAGAATTAATTTTACCCTAAATAATACAGAGAACACAAACAAATTATTAATACACATGAAAAACAAGTTTATTTTGGCCGCAGGCCTACTTTTCGGATTAGCTGCGTTGCCTGCAACGGCTCAAGTAAAAATCGGATTCATCTACCAAGAGAAAATTTATAGCCAAATGCCTGAGGCTAAGCAAGTAGAGGAAGATTTGAAAAACACGGAGAAGCAATACCAAACCTTGATCCAAGCTAAAATCAAAGATTTCCAAGACAAAGCGGCTGTTTACGAGAAAATGCCAGCTAACACGTCTGACATCATCAAGCAAGACAAAGAGAAGGAATTACAAAACTTACAAACTTCGATCCAAGAGTTTCAACAAAATGCGCAAACTTCGATTCAAAAGAAGCAAGCTCAATTGTTACAACCAATCGTGAAGAAGATTGAAGAGAACATGCACGCAGTAGCAAACGAGAATGCATACACATTCGTATTCAACAACTACGAGCCAGGAACAGGTGCTAATCCAGTGTTATTGCACTTCCCAGCGGAGGCAGATATTTCTGACTTAGTATTAAAGAAAATGGGAATTACGCCTCGTCCAGCAGGTGCTCCAGCTCCAGCGGCAGCGGCTCCAGCAGCAGCGCCAGCAGCGAAGCCAGCAGCTCCTAAGAAGTAATGGCTAAAGCCTTTATAAGGAAGCCTGATCGGAAACGGTCAGGCTTTTTTTATGCCCTAAAGTATTGGATCGTTTGTAGAATAGAAATGGTTCCTATTACGCCTAAGACAACGTAATGGAAGTATTTCTCTGGTATGAAGGCCAATACCTTTTTACCCAGGTAGGAACCTAACACGGCGATGACAATTAGAAAAGGAATCAGAATAAGATGTTCGCTTGTAAAATATCCCTGCATAATATAGACCACGGCTCTACTTGAATCCACGCCTAAATCGATCAGGGCAGATGTGGCTATAAACATATCTTTTTCCAGGCCAAAAGCCGCCAGCGTAATTCCCCTTATAGCTCCACCCGTACCGATTAGACCCGCTAAAAAGCCAGAAATAATGCCGCCCGTATACAGATTGAAATTCGTTTGTTTAATTTTTTTGCCTGCCCCTGAAATCAAGAATACGGTTAATCCCAGGATGATTAAATTCATGCTGAGCTCAATCTCTTTCAAAGGAATAACGGAGGTCAAATAAGCTCCCAAAATCACGAAAAGGACAGCGGGAATCCCTAATTTTAGGGCGATGTTTTGGTGGATTCCTTTTTGGAAAAGAAAAATCTTCGACAGATTACTAAAAACATGGAAAACGGCTGTGATGCCTAATACCAGTTTGAAATCAATAAAAAGCGATGCTAAAGGAACGAATAGGATAGAGGAACCGAATCCGCTGATCGTACCAACGATCTCCGCTAGCAAGGCTAATAAAAAGAAAAGATAAAAGCCTTGATTCATTTGCTTACTCCTTAATGAGAAACTTGTTCTGAAAAAACAAGATGGCCATTACCCCACAAAAGATGGCCGCGTCCGCGAAATTAAAGATAGGGGTAGAATAATAGGAACCACCCCAAAGTGGAATCCACGAAGGCAACGGACCCTCATAGAAATCCGCAAAGAACATATCGATGACTTGGCCGTGAAACCAGCTCATCGGAGCTCCTGCCGGCGCATTATTAAACCAAACCCCATAAAATACGGAGTCAATTAGGTTGCCAATCGCACCCCCTAAAATCAAAGCTACGGATATTAAAAGGCCCGTAGGGCTCTTCTTAACAGTCAAGGAATGTAGGTAGTAGCCTATTCCGAACATCGCCACGATGCGGAAGGTCGTCAAGATTAATTTGCCCCAAATCGACCCGATTTGAATTCCAAAGGCCATGCCCGGATTTAAGGTGTAATGTAATTTGAAAAAGTCGCCTATCAGAGGGATTTGGCCAAAATAACCAGGCTCCATCCAGGTATGCACCGCTAGTTTAATTCCCTGATCTAGGGCAATAATCAACAGACTTAACAGGAAATAGCGGTAGTTTTTCATGCGTTGTTTCGGCGGTTTACTTCTTTTTGTAATAAGGCAAATTCGCGGGACGTTTGTCCAGCGATGGAACTATTTTCTTCTGCGCGTCTAAATAAATAGGGCATTACCGCATCTACCGGGCCGTAAGGTACGTATTTGGCCACATTATAGCCAGAGGCAGCTAAATTATAAGAGATGTTGTCAGACATACCTAATAATTGCGCGAAATAGATATTGGGATGATTGCTAGGGATTTGCAAGGCGTTCATCGCATCACAAAGTCGTAAACAGCTCGACTCATTGTGTGTTCCCATGCAGAAATGAACGCGATCCACGTGTTTTAAGCATAATTCAACGCCTAAATCATAATCGCGATCTGTATCTTCTTTACAGACGTGAAGGGGTTCGGAATACTCGTCTTCGTGCGCTTTTTGGCGTTCTTTTTCTAAATAGGCCCCTCGCACTAATTTAACTCCTAGGAAATAGTTCTTTTCCTCCGCCGCTGCGATTGCCTCTTTTAAGTTCGCTAGCATATCGTGGCGGTACATTTGGAAGGTATTGTAGATGATGGCTGTTTCTTGATTGTATTTTGCCATCATTTCGTAGGTCAATTGGTCGATCGTTGTCTGGATCCAGCTCTCCTCTGCATCGATGAATAAGCGAACCTTTAAGGCGTGTGCTAGGTCACAAATTTCGATTAATAAGTCTTTGCTATGGTTAAATAATTCCTGCTCCTCCTCACTTAAAGCTGCTTCGGTTTGTGCTTTCTCCAAAAGTTCTGCCTTAAAGATCCCCGTTACCTTAAATACGGCGAAGGGAATGGCCGGATTTTCGGCGGATTTACGGATGGTTTTGAGGATTTCTTCCTTGGTTTTTTGGAAAGATTTTTCGCTTTCTTCCCCTTCTACTGAGTAATCCAAAATGGTCCCAATTTTCGCTTTTTCAAGTTCTTGAATCGTTGATTCACAGCCATCTATGGTTTCTCCCCCACAAAATTGAGCGAAAATGGTACTTTTTATGATTTTTTTAACCGGAAAATGCAGGAAAAGGAACAATTTGATGAAAAAAGTGCCTAAATTTACGAGCCAATTTTGGTTCATTGTGGCGAAAATCCAATAGGACTTCTTCAGCTGAAAATTGTCTTTCGAAGCAAAGGCGATTTGCGTATCCTCAAAAGATAAACTTACGGAGGATTGTGTTGATGATTTTTTTGTCATTTGTGCGAAAAATTGTTGCAAATATAAGTGAATTATTATCGATTGCTTAAGAAATAAATAAACAAATCAATAGGGGACGGAAGTCCTCGTTAACCGTCAGATTATTATGAATGCCAATTTAGACATTGTACCGATGCAGGACTGGATTCAGACGAACGGCAAGCCCTTGATTATCGCGGGTCCCTGTTCAGCTGAGACAGAAGAGCAAGTATTAGAAACCGCTCGCCGTATCAAAGCGGAGGGTTATGCTCACATCATGAGAGCGGGTGTTTGGAAACCTCGTACACGTCCAGGCAGTTTTGAAGGGATGGGAGAACCAGCTTTGAAATGGTTAGTAGAAGCAAAGAAAGAAACAGGATTACCTTTAGCGATTGAAGTAGCTACTCCAGAGCACATCGAATTAGCCTTGAAATATGGCGTTGATGTTTTATGGATCGGTGCTCGTACAACGGTTAACCCGTTTAACGTACAAGATTTAGCGGATGCTTTGAAAGGAGTAGACGTTCCTGTATTAGTAAAGAATCCAGTGAATCCAGATTTAGCTCTTTGGGTAGGTGCTTTCGAGCGTCTTCAAGGATCAGGTATCAAGAAATTAGGTGCTATCCACCGTGGTTTCTCGAATGCACAAGAAACAAAGTACCGTAACTCACCAATGTGGGCGATGGCAGTTGAATTAAAGCGTTTGTTCCCTCAAATGCCTCTAATCGGTGACCCATCTCACATGGCAGGTAAGCGTGCGTTATTGATGGAATTATCTCAACGTATTTTGGATTTGAACTACGATGGTATGATCATCGAGACTCACCGCGATCCAGATGCAGCGTGGTCAGATGCTTCACAACAAGTAACTCCGGAGAAATTAGGCGAAATGTTACGTGACTTAGAAGTTCGCAACGCGAGCTATGGCGCAGACTTCTCTGATGAATTAGCAGGTCTTCGCGAGAAAATCGATAACATCGACCGTGAATTATTAGAGGTTTTGGCTGCTCGTATGTCAGTAGTAGAGAAATTAGGGGAATACAAGCGTGATAACAACGTAGCGGTATTGCAATTAGATCGTTGGAAGCAATTACACAACGACCGTGCAAACCAAGCGAAAGGTTTAGCTTTATATCCAGAATTCGTAGAAGAACTATTCAAATTAGTTCACTTAGAGTCTATCCGTAAGCAAACCGAAGTGATGAATAATGCAGCGGTTTAATCGCTAAATTTTATACTAAAAAAGGCCCTTCAAAGGGCCTTTTTTAGTATAAAATTAAAAGCACAAAGAATAAAGCATAAAGAATAAAGATGGTATCGCCTGCGGCGATGAGTTCGGTAAGGATTTTTCTTGAATGCATCCGCGAAGCGGATTCCGACTCTATTCTTTGTGCTTTATGCTCTATTCTTTAATGAGTTGCGCTAGCGACTAATCTTCCACCCCGCCCACACAATCAGTCCCATCCCCAGAATGGTAATGAAATCAGGTAATCCGTGGCCTAACACCACCTCAATCGCAATAGAAAAGATAACGGCGCTATTTCCCACTACGCCTACGATGCTGGCTTTTTCGTTCAATAGCGCCTGTGTCGTAAAGTATTGAACGCCTAAAGCTAAGAGACCCATCACTAAGGCCCAGATCCATTCCGCGAGAGAGGGCTGCACCCAAACACCCGTCACGAAGCTATTCTCAAAACCACCTAGCGTTCCCGTTAAAAGGGAAAGGGTCGAAGCGATTAATCCTGCCCCCATAAAGGAAACGACGACCCAGCGGGAGTCATAATACTTTTGGGCCTCTTTGATCGCTAAATAGCCTAAGGCTGTTCCCATAGCGTAGATGATTCCGGTACTATGATGCCAAAGCGATCCTCCGCTTCCGGGCTGGAAAATAAGTAAGATGCCGAAAAAACCGATCAGTAGAAATAAAACTTGTTTGCTGGAAAGTCCCTCATTTGGCAATAAAAAGAAGCTAAAAACGGCGATGAAGAGCGGGAATGCCTGGCCATAGGTGTTCGTTAACGATAGTCCTAGGTGTTCCAGCGTGTAGAAGAGGCAATACAAGGTGAAGGCGCCTAAAAGTCCGCGTAGGATAATGAAATAGAGTTTGCCGCCTGCTTGAACGGCTGGTTTGCGGTAAAGGCTTGTTAATAAAAAGGGGAGACCTACGGCACTTCGAAAAAAGACGAGTTGAATGGAGCTGAACGTGTGGCTCATTTCTTTGGCGATCGCGGACATAATCGCGAAGCAAAGCGAGGAGAGCAACATGAAAAAGACCCCTTTATTGGAGTAAATTCGTTTCAACATCTGTATTTAAATTTCGAGGATTAGCTCAAATTTTGGTAACTTGCATTTCATTTCAAAGGTATGACAAAAAAAATAATTTTATCTCCTGAAGCACCTGCTCCCATCGGACCTTATTCCCAGGCAGTTGAGGTGAATAACACGCTTTATGTGTCTGGACAGATTGCTTTGGCCGTTTTCGAGGCAGGTGGATCGATCGAAGAAGAGACAAATCAAGTGATGCTGAATTTGCAGCATATTTTGACGGCAGCTGGTTATTCGTTCGATAACGTAGTGAAGTGTTCGATTTTCGTGAAGGATATGGGTCATTTTGCTGCGATCAATGAAGTTTATGGTCGTTATTTCGTTCAAAATCCTCCCGCTAGAGAGACGGTAGAGGTGGCACGCTTGCCTAAGGATGTGCGTGTAGAGATTTCCTGTATTGCCTATAAATAAGAGATAAATGTCTGATTCAGTACGTGTTCGTTTTGCGCCTAGTCCTACGGGACCACTCCACATCGGAGGGGTAAGAACCGCTTTATATAATTACTTGTTTGCCCGCAAAATGGGGGGTAAATTCTTGTTACGTATCGAAGATACCGACCAGGCGCGTTTTGTGCCGGGAGCGGAAAACTATATTTTAGAGAGCTTAGCTTGGTTAGGCATCAGCCCAGACGAGGGTGTAGGTGTGGGTGGACCACACGAACCCTACCGCCAAAGCGAACGCAAAGACCTCTACAAAGCCTATGCGGATCAATTATTAGCAGACGGCAAAGCCTATTACGCCTTTGATACCTCAGAGGAATTAGATGCGATGCGCGCTAGTTTTGAAAGCCAAGGTTCTGCCTTCCAATACAATTCTTTGACTCGCGTGAAGTTGAAAAATTCGATTGCCTTGGCCCCGGCTGAGGTGGAGGAATTGATCGCTTCGGGAACGCCTTACGTGATTCGCTTGAAAGTTCCAGCGAAAGGGGAGGTGCGTTTCCAAGACAGCATTCGCGATTGGGTTCACGTGCACACGTCCAGCATCGATGACAAAGTCTTGATGAAGTCGGACGGGATGCCTACCTACCATTTGGCGAACGTGGTGGATGATCACATTATGGAAATTACCCACGTGATCCGTGGAGAAGAATGGTTGCCATCAGCACCATTGCATATTTTATTGTACCAAGCTTTCGGTTGGAAAGCACCTCAGTTTGCCCATTTGCCTCTTTTATTAAAGCCAGAGGGCAATGGTAAGTTGTCCAAAAGAGACGCAGATCTAGGTGGCTTCCCCGTATTCCCTATGGAATGGACGGATCCAGCGACGGGTGCGATTTCGAAAGGATTTAAGCAGGAAGGCTACCTGAAGGAAGCCACCTTGAATTTCTTAGCTTTCTTAGGCTGGAATCCAGGCACAGAGCAAGAGATGTTCAGCTTAACAGAGCTAGCAGACGCATTCTCGTTAGAACGCATTAACAAAGCAGGCGCGAAGTTCGATGTAAAAAAAGCCCAATGGTTTAATGAGCAATACATTAAGCAACAAGATCCGGTAGCTTTGGCGGCGGATTATTTGCCTAGCTTACCTGCAGAACAAGGTCTCGCTTTCGTACACTTATTCTTAGATCGCATTACGTTCCCACAAGAATTAGCGGTAAAAGTGGCAGAGTTTCAAGCGCGTCCAGCGATTTATGATGAAGCTGTTATGGCTTCGAAGTGGAATGCTGATGCGGCGTCAGGTTTACAGTTTATTGCGCATGCCTTGCCTAGTGTGGATTCGTGGGAGCCGGAAGGCATCAAGCATGCGATTCACGAAGTATTAGAGGCGAATGGAATTAAGATGGGAAAAGTGATGCAGATTTTGCGCGTGGCCTTGAGTGGAAACGGAGCAGGTCCAGATTTAATGATTTCGATGCAATTATGGGGTAAAGCGGAGGTGATCGAGCGATTGTCTACGGCTTTGGCAAAATTCCCTGCACTCTAAAAGGACATGGCTAAAAAGGACAAAAAGAAGGAATTGCCCACGGTTCATCCAGAATTAGCGGGATTTG
>JACCDI010627180.1_pt1 | contig 15746 bp, 11 predicted proteins | sample 7442791 | NCBI WGS metagenome assembly JACCDI01 (sample SAMN15323434, study PRJNA562643) | freshwater metagenome | isolation source: river surface water | place: USA:Blue River Watershed | collected 2017-08-15 | reverse complement strand
AGGTGCTAAAATCGAAGTTTTCTTATTAAGAGAATTGAATAAACCGAACCGTTTATGGGACGTAATTGTTGATCCCGCAAGAAAAATTCGCGTAGGCAACAAATTGTATTTTGGAGAAAATGAGGAGTTAGTAGCTGAAGTTATTGATAACACTACTAGCCGTGGTCGTACGATCCGTTTTTTTTGGGAAGGTGATGATGAAGGATTTAAAAAAATGTTAGAGTTTTTAGGTGAAACCCCATTACCTAAATACATTAAGCGCAAGCCTGATGAGGAAGATAAAGACAGATACCAAACTGTTTATGCTAAACACGAAGGTGCTGTTGCGGCTCCTACTGCTGGCTTACACTTTAGTAAAGAATTAATTAAGCGTGCCGAAATCATTGGTATTCGTTTTGCAGAAGTAACCTTACATACTGGATTAAGCACATTCCGCCCTATTGAGGTCGAAGATTTAAGCAAACATAAAATGGATGCTGAATATTTTAAAATTGACGAAGATGCATGTCGCATTATTAATACTGCTAAAGAAAATGGTCGTCGTGTGTGTTCTATTGGAACAACGGGTATGCGCGCAATGGAAAGTAGTGTTACAGCTCAACGTTTATTAAAACCAGCTGAAGGTTGGACGAATCATTTTATTCACCCTCCTTATAACTTTAATATTGCGGATAGCCTTGTAACTAACTTCCATTTACCTAAAACAAGTTTATTAATTATGACTTGTGCTTTTGCAGGTTATGAATTAGCGATGGAAGCATACAAAAAAGCTATCAAAGATAAATACCGTTTCTTCTCATACGGTGATGCCCTATTATTTATTTAAAAATTTTATTGAAAATAAATTTTAAATAAATAATACAATAATGATTTTAAAGGCCTCGATTTATCGGGGCCTTTTTACTGAACACCAAATCAAAATTGATATTAGATTTTTGAATGAATATTTCCCAATCATTAAGCTTTGCGAGTACCAATAACCCATTAATTTATGTATTTAGGAATTTAATTTCCGAAAAACATAAATGCCATTTCCTCATTTCAAAAATGGCATACTGAGATTGATGATAGTTTTGCGAATGAAAAAAATGAACATGATTAAAGGTGTTGTAACATTTATATTTTTTTTATTATTTGCACCATTTAGTATGGGCCAAATTAAAATTAAAGACACTACGAAATGGAATAATTTACCGGATTTAACGGTGGTTGGTCGAAATAGTAAAAGTGACTATCAGCAATTACCCGAAATTGTTGGCACCCATATTTATGCTGGAAAAAAGAATACTTTAATTGTTCTTGAAAATGTACAGGGTAATATTGCCAATAATACCATGCGTCAAGTATTAGCAAAAGTTCCGGGGATACACGTTTGGGAAAGTGACCCAAGAGGTATTCAAATTGGCATTGCCGCAAGAGGTTTAAGCCCTAACCGTAGTTGGGAATTTAATGTCAGACAAAATGGATATGATATCGCAGCGGATCCATTTGGGTATCCAGAAGCATATTATAATCCACAACTTCAAGCTGTTCAAAGAATTGAAATTGTTAGAGGTCAAGGTGCCTTACAATATGGACCGCAATTCGGCGGTATGGTCAATTATATTATAAAGGATGGCAGCGAAATCAATAAACCAATCGAGTTTGAAACGCAACAAACTGCAGGGAGTAATGGTTTATTAAATAGTTATAATGCATTAGGCGGCAAAAAGGGGAAACTACATTATTATTCATTTTTTGACCAGCGAAATGGAGAGGGATGGCGAAATAACAGTCAATTTTATATCAAATCTGGTTTTGGAACCCTTACGTATAATTTTACAAATAAATTTTCTCTCCGATTTGAGCTAATGTACGCTCATATGAGAAGCCAACAAGCAGGTGGTTTAACCGATGTGCAAATAAAACAAGATGCAAAACAAAGCTTCAGAAACAGAAACTGGTTTGATATCACTTGGATGACTCCCGCAGTAATTCTGCAATATGAAATCAATGATCATACCCGTTGGAATACAAAAATTTATGGAACAATCGGCGACAGAAATAGTGTAGGGTTTTTACAATCCATCAATGTAAAAGACAGTATCAATATTGCTACAAACCAATTTAATAACAGGATTGTAAATTTAGATAAATACAGAAACTATGGTATTGAAAGTAGGCTTATAAGTGATTATTCCATTGGAAAATTTAAAAACACAATTGGAGGAGGTATTAGATTGTACAAAGGTAATACGTATAGATTAGCAGATGGTATTGGCACTACAGGATCAAACTATGACATTACCATTAAAGGAAATTACCCTAAGGATATAAGTTTTGCATCGACTAATGCCGCTGGATTTATTGAAAATATTTTTAAATTTTCAGATAAGCTATATTTAATTCCAGGTATTCGATATGAATGGCTGGAAGGATCAGCTGCAGGAAGAAACGGCCTAACAGCCAATGGAACAGAAATTAATTTACAAAATATTACCAGAAGTAGAAACTTCATACTCGCAGGTATTGGATCAGAATACCACATTACAAAAAGTACTGAATTTTATGCAAATTATGCTCAGGCGTATAGGCCTATTCAATTTGCAAACTTACAAGCACCTCCTACTACAGATGTGGTTGACCCTGATTTAAAAGATGCCAAAGGATTTAATTTTGATATTGGCTATAGAGGTAAAGTGAAAAATTATATTCAATTTGATATTAGTGGATTTTATTTACAATATAATAATCGTGTTGGTACCATCACCACTTCAAGCGCAAACTACAGACTCATCACCAATGTTGGCGCTAGTATTAGTAAAGGCATAGAGTCATATGTTGAATTTAATCCTGTAAGGGCATTTTCAAATAATCAAAACACGGATGTCATTTTATTTAGCTCCTATGCTTATACTAATGCTACTTATAGCAGTGATCACAAAGACGCCAGTACCAAAGGCAAAAAAGTTGAAAATGCCCCAAGCGATATTTTCAGAGGAGGTATTAGCTATGGATATAAAACTTTTTTAATCACTGCACAATTAAGTTATGTTGGGGCTTCCTTTAGTGATGCAAATAATACAGTTTCCGCAAGTGCAAATGGCAATGTAGGACGAATACCATCCTATTCAATAATAGACATTACAGGGAGTTATAAAATTTCTAAAATGTTACAGTTAAAAGCAGGAATTAATAACCTGATGGACGAGCGATATTTTACCAGACGCGCCGGTGGTTACCCAGGACCAGGTGCACTCCCAGCTGATGGTCGTACTGTATTTATTTCAATTGGAGCAAAATTGTAAAAAAGTCATTACAAATTAAACAATCCCTTATTCACCAATTGTAATGTTTTGGTTTTATGCTCGCTTGGTAATAACAAAGTAATATTATGATGACTTCCTCCATAGCTAACCATGGTAACAGGAATTTCATTTATGGCTTCAAACAATTTCATTAAAATTGAATCAGTTTTAGCAATTTCATTACCAACGATAGATACAATGGTTTGATTTCTTTCAATTTCAATAGAAGCAAAATTACTCAACTCTTCAATGATTTCATTTAAATGTAAATCACTATCAATAGTAACAGATACCGCTACTTCCGAAGTCGTAATCATGTCAATTGGCGTTTTATACTTTTCAAATACTTCGAAAATTTTTCTTAAAAATCCATAAGCTAATAACATTCTGCTACTCTTAATTTTTACAGCAATAATACCATCCTTTGCTGCTACTGCTTTCACACCAACTGTACCTGCTTCTTTCTTAATAACAGTACCTGCAGCAGCAGGCTCCATCGTATTTAATAATTTCACTGGAACATTTTCCTGTTGAGCAGGCCAAATGCATGTTGGATGTAAAATTTTTGCACCGAAGTATGCTAACTCAGCGGCTTCATCAAAACTTAATTGCTCAATGGCAACTGTTTTTTCTACAACACGTGGATCGTTATTATGCATACCATCAATATCAGTCCAAATTTCACAAACCGATGCTTTGACTGCAGCTGCAATTAAGGATGCTGTATAATCACTTCCTCCCCTCTTTAAATTATCAACTTCTCCTTTTGAATTTCGACAAATATATCCTTGTGTGATAAATAATTTCTTAGTGGGATGTGCTGCCAATACAACTGATAATTTTTCTTTAATAGTTGCTAAGTCTGGTTCATCATTTGCATCCAAGCGCATAAATTCCAAAGCCGGAATCAATGCATGATCAATATGCTCTTGCTCCAAGTATAATGAAAATAACTTGGTGCTCATTAATTCACCCTGCGCTAAAATATCTCGGTTTAAAGCATCACTCAATGAAATTCGTTGTGTGATTTTTAAAAATTCAAAATGTTCGTCAATAATTGAATTAGCTTTTTCTCTTAATGCTTCTGATTTCAATAAATCCAAAATAAAAGAACGATAGTGTTTTTCTAAGGTCTCAATTTGATTGGACGATCCAGCTTTATCTGACTTCGCTAAAAAATCACTTATACCAACTAGTGCATTTGTAGTTCCACTTAATGCACTTAAAACCACTATCGTTGGTTCGTCGCTTTTTGTAATTAATTGTGACACTTGGTGCATACGCTCAGGTTTTCCAACACTGGTACCACCGAACTTCATTATCTTCATAATCGATTATTATTGTTCAAATAAATAAGAGTGCAAAGGTAAAAATAAATACCAAAACAGGCGTTAGTCTTACTTAAAAGAAGGGTTTATTTATTTTAAAGGCTATAAAGTCAGCGCAAATTTATTACCGACCTCATTTAAATCCCTTACCACATCATCCACTAAAGCAATACCTGATTTCATGCGTTCGCCTTCCATTGCTCTTTCGATATCCCCAGCTACATAAACTTTATCCTGACCTTCAATTGGCTTTGCATTTCTGAATCTGTTTAACCATAAATCCATATTGGATTTAAAATCTTGCGCTGGTCTGAATGCATCAATACGCATAGCCCCTAAAAAATGACCTAATCCTTCACCAGGCATATTTTCAGGCATGGGAATATAGGCAGGAAAAGGTGGTGCCCAAGGCCCAAAACTTGCCCCACTTAAAACACCACTAAAAATATCAACAATACTGCCTAATGCATATCCCTTATGACTTCCTAATTCCTTTTCAGAACCAAGGGGTAATAATGCTCCTCCCTTTTTTAATATATGTGCATCATTGCTTGATTGTCCATTTACATCTTGAGCCCAACCAGTTGGTATGGGTTGATTTTTTCTTTGTGCAATTTCTAATTTCCCATTGGCTGCTGTTGTCGTTGCAAAATCAGCTACAAATGGTGCTTCATTTCCTGCAGGTATTGCTACTGCAATGGGATTCGTACCCAACATTTTTTCAGCTGCATAAGTAGGCGCCACTAATGCACTTGCATTAGTCATTGCCATTCCAATCATGTCTTGCGACAAGGCCATCATTGCATGATAACCTGCAATACCAAAATGATTACTATTTTTTACACTCACCCATCCTGTTCCGACATTTTTTGCTTTGTCAATTGCAATTTGCATAGCTCTTGGTGCTACAACAAGGCCTAGACCTTGATCACCATCAACAACAGCAGTAGAAGGTGTTTCATGTACAATTTTAATGTTTGGAGTTGCATTGATTCTTCCGGCTTCCCATAAACGCACGTAACCAATTAAGCGTGCAATACCATGACTATCTATTCCTCGTAAATCAGCTGATAATAAAACACTGGTCGCCATTGTTGCGTCTTCATTTGAACAGCCCATTTTTAAAAAAACATTCAATGCAAATGAGTATAATTGTTGATAGGAATAATTAGAGTCGGTCATAATTTGTTTTTCAATAAAAAATAGTACTTGCAAATTTAGGCATAAAAAAAGGTGTACAAATGCACACCTTTATAAAAAAATAAACGCTTTTGCTAGAATGGTAAATCGTCTGCCATAGCATCATCACCTGCACTTGATCCTGCATTAGGGGTATAAGTTGCTCCGGCACTTTGATCAGGAGCAGGACTATCTCCTCCATTTGATTTACTTCCTAATAACTGAACCGATGCAATACGTAAAGTTAATGATGCACCATTGCGACCATCAGCAGTTGTATAAGTTCTTACATCCGGTGTACCTTCAACATACACTTGCGTTCCTTTCTTTAAGTAAGGAGCAACTGCAGTACGATCTGTCCAATAAGAACAATCAACCCATGTTGTTCTGTCTTTTTGATTGCCTTGGGCGTCTTTAAAACGTTCTGTATGTGCAACATTAAAGTTGATTACAGACTTTCCATTCACATTGTTTACTTGAGCATCTTTGCCCAGATTTCCGATTACTTGTAACTTGATCATTTTCTTAAATTTTGTCGTTATATGACAGTGAAGATAGGAATTTTCAGCAAATGAGTTACTTTTGTGCCAAGCCAACTTTTAACTGGCCAAGTATATGAGTAAAAAAGGAAAGGTTTTAGTCGCTATGAGCGGCGGAATTGACAGTACAGTCGCAGCCCTTATGCTGCATAATGAAGGTTACGAAGTGGTAGGAATTACCATGAAAACCTGGGATTACTCCACCAGCAATACAAACGGAAAAGAAACAGGATGTTGTAATATCGACTCCTTTAATGATGCACGGCTAGCCGCTGTAAATAATGGCTTTCCTCATTATATATTAGATATTAGAGACGAGTTTGGAGATTCTGTTATTGAAAATTTTGTGGAAGAATATTTAGCGGGTCGTACACCTAACCCCTGTGTAATGTGCAATACGCATATTAAATGGAGGGCATTATTAAAAAGAGCCGACGCTTTAGGTTGTGATTTTATTGCTACTGGTCACTATGCTAAAGTGCGTCAACATACCAATGGTCGATATGTAATTTCAAAAGGCTTGGATGAAACCAAGGACCAAAGCTATGTGTTATGGGGTGTGGACCAGGACTTACTAAGTCGTACCATTTTGCCATTGGGCGGAATGCATAAAACAGATATTCGTCAAATGGCCATTGACATGGGATATCCTGAATTGGCTAAAAAAAGTGAGAGTTATGAAATTTGTTTTGTACCCGATAATGATTATCGTGGTTTTTTAAAAAGACGCGTTGATGGACTAGCAGAAAGAGTGAATGGTGGATGGTTTGTTGATACCAAAGGAAAGCGTTTAGGAAAACACAAAGGCTACCCTTTTTATACAATTGGACAACGTAAGGGTTTAGAAATTGCATTAGGCAAACCTGCATATGTGACAGCCATTGATCCTGAAAAAAATATTGTGGTAATTGGCGAAGAAAAAGATTTAGACTCAAATGATATGTTGGTGTCAAAAATTAATTGGATTAAATATGATCATTTAGACGGCCCAACTGATTTAATGGCTAAAATTAGATACCATGATAGTGGTGCATTATGTACCCTGTCTCATACCGACAATGGCGTTCAAGCAAGGTTCTATGAAAATGTAAAAAGTATTGCGCCAGGTCAAAGTGCCGTATTTTATGAAGGGGATGATGTAGTCGCAGGGGGTATCATACAAAGCGGTGCCTTAATACCAAGTTTATCCTAACCTATTCTTGTTGATGATGTTGATGAAAGAATCGCGCACAATTTATTTTAAAATGATTAGCATGCGATTAAATTAAATCCATTATTCCATTAATATTAATCTGCTATTTTCTCAAGCAAAGCACCAAATAAAGTATCCGCTTGCTTTTCGTAACCTGTAAAGTATTGTTGTTTCACGACTTTGAATTTACCGGTGGCTAATAATGCTTCAACATTATTTTCGTTTTCGTCCTTGTAAACGGAACAAGTTGCAAATAATAAATGTCCATTTAATTTAACTGCAGGAATAATATTTTGCAATATTTGCGCTTGCAATTTTGTGTATTTTCCCAATTGTGTCTCTGTGAAATAGGCAAGTTGTTCCGGCGTCCTACCCCAGGTACCACTCCCAGAACAAGGCACATCAGCAAAAACAAAATCAAATGGCTTTTTTATATCAAAGGACTGTGTTAAGTCAATTTCTTGTACACTCGCTGGGCGAATACCTGCTTCTTGCAAACGTTTATCCGCATTCAATAAAATACTTTCTCTTACATCAGATAAATGCATTCTAATGTTTGACATGGTGTCGAACATTAAAATTGTTTTCCCACCACTTGCTGCACAAGCATCCCAAACTTGAATGGGATTTTCCACACTTGTAGGTACCAATTTTAATAACTCAGCTAGTGCTTGCGAGTTTAAATCTTGAATAACTGCTTCCTTATTTAATTCCAATACATTTTGTAAGGATGTGGTATTAGCAAATGCAAATGCATTTTCATTTACTTCTTTATAATCAATATTGGCTGCTTGTAATTTTTGAATTACTTTTTCCTTTTGCCAAGGACGAATCCTGATAAATAATAAAGGTTGTGTTTGATGCGACGCGACAAACTTACGTGCATCAATTAGCGCTGAAATTTTATGCGCTAAAGGAAAATTTGTAGCAGCATCCCTAAAATGAGCATAACATAAGGCACTAATGTTTTTTCGATCCTTGCTACCATGTTTTTTATTGGCTGCAAAATATTTTTTCAAATAATTAGCTAGCGGTTCTTCCCCATGGTAAGCTGCAATTAATTTATCAGCAATTTGTTGATGTACTGCGTAATGCATTACAATTCTAATAAGCTTGCTACCGGATCTTTCCCAATTAATAATAAGGAAGGATTCTCTAATAATTCTTTAACTCTTACCAAGAAACCAACACTTTCGCGACCATCAATAATACGGTGATCATAGCTTAATGCTAAATACATCATTGGTAAAATTTTCACCTCACCATTCACTGCCATTGGACGATCCTGAATTTTATGCATACCTAATATTGCAGACTGAGGAATATTAATAATTGGCGTGCTCATTAAACTACCAAATACGCCACCATTAGTAATAGTGAATGTACCACCGGTTAAATCTTCAGCTGTTAATTTTGAATCTCTTGCTTTACCTGCTAATAAAATCACATTTTTTTCAATTTCAGCCATGCTTAAACTTTCTACATTTCTGATAACAGGAACCGTTAATCCTCTTGGCGTGCTTACTGCAATACTAATGTCCGCATAATCATGATACAATAATTGATCACCATCAATAAAGGCATTTACAGTTGGCCACTCCGTTAACGCAATTGCACATGCTTTAGCGAAGAAACTCATGAATCCTAAATTAACCCCATGCGCTTCTTTAAATTTATCCTTAAACTGTTTTCTGATTTGCATAATTGCTGTCATGTCCACTTCATTAAATGTAGTTAACATGGCAGTCGTATTTTTTGCTTCTACTAAACGACGACTAATTGTTTTTCTTAGGTTACTCATTTTCTCAGGACGCACATTACGAGAAAATAATTCCTGTCCAGCAAATTGAATTTTGCCTGGATTATTTAAAGCATCCAACACATCTACTTTTGTAATCTTGCCTGCATAACCACTTGCTTTTATTTGTGCAGTGTCTACTTTTTTATCTGCAATGATTGCAGCAGCGACTGGTGTAGCCTTAACATTATTAGGAACCGAAGTTACTGGTGCTTGACTTGTTGGCACAGGCGCTGATGTTGCAGGTGCTGCAGCAGGCGCTTCTGCCTGAGCAGGCTTAGCAGCTGTTTCGTCGATATCCGCTAATACATCCCCAATTAATATACTGTCACCCTCCTTTGCTTTATGAAATAATATTCCTGCTTTTTCTGCATTCACTTCAAAAGTTGCTTTCTCACTTTCTAACTCAGCAATTACTTCATCGCGGTCAACCCATGCTCCCTCGGCTTTGGTCCATTTTAACAATGTCACTTCTGTGATTGATTCTCCTACTGTTGGTACTTTTATTGAAATCATAATAATCTAATTATTTATTTATAAAGAGAAAGCTGTTGTTATAATATCTGCTTGTTCTTTGGTGTGTACTTTCATATAGCCAGTTGCCGTAGATGCACTTGACTGCCTGCTAATTACACCAAACTTAATAGCCTTTAAATTCATTTGTAAGAAACCTGCAGCACCCATATTTAATGGTTCTTCTTGAACCCAGAACCAGACCGCCTTTTCATACTTTTGTTGTAATGCCTTAATTTGATTTACTGGCAATGGATATAATTGTTCTAAACGAACAATGGCAATATCATTTCTGTTGTCTGCTTTTTGTTTCTCTGCTAATTCATATGATATTTTACCAGAACAGAATAAAACTTTCTTTACTTGAGTTGGATCGGTCACAAAACTGTCATCCAAAACTTCTTTAAACCCACCTTCAGTTAGTTCCTGAATATCACTAAATGTCCATGGACTTCTTAAATTCGCTTTTGGCGAAAAGTTAATCATTGGCTTACGGAAGTTCCATGTTAATTGACGACGAAGCGCGTGGAAGAAATTGGCAGCAGTCGTTATATTTGTTACAATCATGTTGTACTCAGCGCACAATTGTAAATATCTTTCCAAACGTGCACTACTGTGTTCAGGACCCTGACCTTCATATCCGTGAGGAAGTAACATGACTACCCCATTTTGTCTTTGCCATTTTTGTTCACCTGCCGCTATAAATTGGTCAATAATGGTTTGCGCACCATTTGAGAAATCACCAAACTGTGCCTCCCAAATAACAAGTGCATTTGCATTCGCTAATGAATATCCATATTCATAACCTAATACACCATATTCACTTAATAATGAATTGTAAATTCTAAAAGGTTGTTGACTTTGTGAAATTTGATCCAATCTACAATATTGTTGATTTGTATTTTCATCAAACAATACTGCATGGCGATGGCTGAATGTTCCACGCTTCACATCCTGTCCACTCATTCTCACCGTTTTTCCTTCAGACAATAAGGACGCATATGCCATCAACTCACCAGTAGCCCAATCAATTTTATTTTCGGTCTCAAATAATTTTACTTTCTCTTGAATTAATTTTTCTACTTTTTTAAGTGGTGTAAATCCTTCAGGCCACTTCATTAATGCATTAAAAATATATTTTGCTTTGTCTGCACTTATACTTGTGTCAGGAGAAGTTTCAAAATCAGCAGGTGTTGCTTTATGCATTGCTTTCCAAGCTAATTCTGGTGCTTGATATTTATAGGGTAATGGATTTTGTTTTACCTCATCTAATCTAGCTTGTAAATCAGACCAAAACTTTTGCTCCATTTCTTTTGCCAAATTTTGCGCATCGGCAGTTCCATTTTGTGATAAGAACTCAACATAAGTTTCCCTTGGATTTTTATGTTGCTCAATTAATTTATATAATTGAGGCTGTGTGTATTTAGGATCATCCCCTTCATTGTGACCGTGTTTACGATAACAAACCATGTCAACAAATATATCAGACTTAAATGCTTGTCGATATTTAGCAGCAATTACAGCTGCTTTATATACCGCTTCCGCATCATCCCCATTCACATGCAAAACTGGAGCTTGAACCATTGCTGCAATCGATGTACAATAGTTAGCACTTCTTGCATCATCAAAGTCAGTAGTAAATCCAATTTGATTATTAATTACAAAATGTATTGTTCCACCTGTATGATAACCATTTAAATCACACATTTGTAAAATCTCGTACACAATACCCTGGCCTGCAACTGACGCATCACCATGTATCAATATTGGTAAAACTTTATTAAAATCATTTTCATACAACACATCGGCCTTAGCTCTCGCAAATCCTAAAACCACCGGATCAACAGCTTCCAAATGCGAAGGGTTTTGCATTAATTTTAAATGCACTTTTTTATTTGTAACAGTATCCACTTCTGAACTATAACCCATATGGTATTTAACATCACCACTACCCATGGTTTGGTCCAACACTGCGGTTCCTTCAAACTCACTAAAAATTTGCTCATAGGTTTTACCCATGATATTAGCAAGTACATTTAAACGTCCACGGTGCGCCATTCCGATGACAACTTCCTCAACACCATTTTCAGCTCCAATATTGATGATGGCATCTAATGCAGCAATAGTTGACTCCCCACCTTCTAATGAAAAACGTTTTTGTCCAATATATTTAGTGTGTAAGAACTTTTCAAAAATTACCCCTTGATTTAATTTTTCAAGAATGCGTCTTTTTTGATCTAATGTAATGGCTTCTGAAAAATTATGTTCCATTTCATTTGTCAACCAGTCCACTTTTGTTTGGTCAGAAATGTATTTAAATTCAATCCCAATATTTTTTGCATAAGCATCTTGCAAATGGGAAATTATATTTTGCAAACTAGTTTCACCTAAGCCAATTAAATTACCTGCATAAAATGTATTAGTCAAATCAGCCTCAGACAAATTAAAAAATGCAAGCTCTAAATTTGCATGTCTGTCTTTCCTTTCTCTAATTGGATTAGTCTTGGCAATTAAATGACCTTTGTTTCTATATCCTAATATTAAACGATAAACTGCAATTTCTTTAGCCCAATTAATATTTGAATGATCCGACGAAACGGAAGCTTTAGCAGTAACATTATCTTGTCCTGCTGATGCTACATTCATTGATTTATCGGTTCCATTTTGCATTGCAAAATCAAAACCTTCAAAAAACTTTTTTAAATCAAGATCTACTGAATTAGGGTCCTGAATAAATTGCTGATACATCCCTTCTATAAACGAGGGATGAGAATTAGTGATGTATGAAAAATCCTTCATTTAGATTGCTTTCTTTTTGATATTCTTGGAGCGCAAATATCGGTCTAATTGATTGATTTAAAAGGAAATTAAAGCAAATTTATTCTTACCAATTTCACATTTTTTCATTTTAAAAACACCCCAAATGCAAATGGGTTTATTCAGTTTCATAATGATGGTATAAATTAGAAATAAAACACTGATTATCAATATGTTACATTCTTTTTGTATTTTTTTACAATTTAATTTTAATTATTAGCCTTCTTCCCTTACCTTTGCCCTCCTGAAAATTAATTAGTACATGGCAAATCATTCGGCTACCAAAAAAGATGTAAGACAAGCAACTAAACGTCGCGATAGAAACCGTTATTATGGTAAAACTACTCGTAATGCAATTCGTGATTTAAAAGCAATCGGCGAGCAAACTGCTTATGACGAGAAGTTACCTAACATCATATCTCAAATTGACAAATTAGCAAAGCGTGGAATTATCCATAAGAATAAAGCTGCTAATTTAAAAAGCAAATTAGCTAGACACACTGCTGTTGCTCAAGTTGCTAAAAAGAAGTAATTAACTAGCCTTTTGGCTATTATAATATAAATCCTGCCCTCCCCGGCGGGATTTTTTTTTGTAACTTTGCCACATGACTGAAAAAATACTAATCCTTGACTTCGGAAGCCAATACACACAGCTTATAGCAAGAGCAGTAAGAGAAGCAAATGTTTATTGCGAGATTAAGCCTTTTAATTCGGCGGTCTTATATGATAATACATTAAAAGGTATTATTTTGAGCGGTTCACCGGCCAGTGTAAACGAACCGGACGCTCCTAACGTTGACATTCAAGCCATGTTGGACAAGCTTCCAGTTTTAACAGTATGTTACGGGGCACAATTAAGTGCCAAGAACTTTGGTGGTAAGGTTGAAAAGTCAAATAAAAGAGAATACGGTCGCGCGCAGTTACGCATCCAAAAGGACGACATTATATTTAAGAATATTGCTAATAATAGCCAGGTTTGGATGAGCCATAGCGACTCAATCACCCAACTACCTGAGCATTTTGAATTATTAGCCGATACTGATAGCATTCCAGTGGCCGCTTTTAGAAAAAAAGCCGATGCTGGCAATAGCCTTCACGGGTTCCAGTTCCACCCAGAGGTTTATCACTCATCTGAGGGCAAAACCATGATCAAAAACTTTTTAGTTGATATATGTGGTTGTAGTCAAAATTGGACCCCTGCATCCTTTGTAAATGAAACAGTTGAAAAGCTTAAAGCTCAGATTGGGGATGGTCATGTGATTATGGCCTTAAGTGGAGGTGTTGATAGTACGGTTGCTGCCACTTTAATTCACAAAGCGATAGGTTCTCGCCTTCATGGCATTTTTGTAGACAATGGGGTTTTAAGAAAAGACGAGTTCCAAAGTGTACTTGACATATATAAATCGGTTGGATTAAACGTGAAGGGAATTGATGCTAAACAAATGTTTTACGATGCCCTAGCGGGTAAATCCGACCCTGAAGAAAAGCGAAAAATTATAGGCAAACTATTTATAGATGTATTTCAAGTAGAAGCATCTAATATGTTGGAAGCCAAGTTTTTAGGTCAAGGAACAATTTACCCTGATGTTATTGAAAGTGTTAGTGTTCATGGACCTTCTCAAACCATTAAATCCCATCACAATGTGGGAGGCTTGCCCGACACTTTACACCTTAGCTTAGTGGAGCCACTGCGATACTTATTCAAGGATGAAGTTCGTAAAGTAGGTCTTGAATTAGGCATCCCCGCAGATTTAATTAACCGCCACCCTTTCCCAGGACCAGGTTTAGCTATTCGCATATTAGGTGAAATTACCCCTGAAAAAGTAGATTTATTGCAAAGAGCCGATCATGTTTATATGAATGCGTTAAAGGAGTTTGACTTATATACCAAGGTTTGGCAAGCAGGCACCATACTTTTACCTGTTAAAAGTGTGGGTGTGATGGGTGACGAAAGAACCTACGAGTATACAGTTGCCTTAAGAGCAGTTACTTCGGTTGATGGAATGACCGCCGACTGGGCACATTTACCTTACGAGTTCCTTGCCCATGTGAGTAACGCCATAATCAATGAAGTGAGAGGTATTAACTGAGTGGTATATGATATTAGCAGTAAACCACCAGCTACCATCGAATGGGAATAATACTTAATAATTAATTTTAAATAATAAGGCCTAAACAAATGATATACAAATGTTTAGGCCTTATTATTTTTAGTAAATATAAACTAAGTAAATTGGCTTAATTAGTTCATAGTACGCTTTAAGTTGCTGATTTTATCCTGTAAACTGTTCACCACACCAGCTAATTGGTCCACATTCCACATAGGCTGTGAGCCTGCTTTCTGGATGATATATACAGCCTTCCATATTTCTACAATATCTTGACTATTTACTTGATATGGCTCGTATAAAGGATGGTCACTCAATAAAGTAAGCCTGTCTTTATGATCGTCATTGGTGATTATTCTTTTATATACAACGCCATCGGCATTAGATACTACGATATAAGTATTTGAGTTTTTAACATCCTTAAAACTATCCACTTTCTCGCCAACGATAACTGATCCACTAGGAGTTGGTAACATACTATCACCTATAATTTCAAACGCTCGATAATCACCGGGCGCAAGCATTGGTAAAGTGAAGGTATTTAACTCGTCTAAAAACTCAGGATCAGCATAACCTGCCAAATATCCGGCAGCTGCTTTAACAGGTACAAATGGAACGATCGGTGCCGACGAACCAGATTTATCTATTTTCATAGAACGACGTCGGTCTAAATAAGACATTCCCACTCCCGAATCGGAACCGGATTCACCCTTTTGTGAGAGGTCCTGGAACAGGAATTCTTCCAAACTAATATTAAATAAAGCACATATGGCTTCTTGAACTTCTAAACGGGGTTCTGCCCTTTCTTCCTCATAAGCTCCTACTAAGGAACGCTTAATCTGAAGTTGATTGGCCATTTCCTCTTGTGTCCATTCGCGCTGCTTTCTGATGTACTTTAAATTCTTACCTGCGTATGACATAACTAATGATTTTAGTGCAATTTACTAATTTATTTAGTATTTCCAAATATTTTTAGCAATTTTTT
>JACCDI010158094.1_pt1 | contig 15746 bp, 15 predicted proteins | sample 7442791 | NCBI WGS metagenome assembly JACCDI01 (sample SAMN15323434, study PRJNA562643) | freshwater metagenome | isolation source: river surface water | place: USA:Blue River Watershed | collected 2017-08-15 | reverse complement strand
GATTTCACCAAATTGTTAGAACCTGAGTTATCAAAGTTTCTTAATGTGAGTGAGGAGATGCCAGGAATTGAGCTGGAAAGGATGTCATGTCAGTGCTGACAGAGGAACCTGGTACCAGTGAAAAGGTTGCTGCTGCAAATGCAAACTTGAATTTGGATTATGGAGTAGCAGGAGCCAAAGAATGGGACAAAGAACTCCCTATTATCAACAATCCAGTGATTGAGATCCCCTTCAAGATGAAAACAGTGTCACAGCTCCAACAGGACAACACCAAAGAGAAGATGTAGATTAACATGAAGGAGAGAATAACATGAGCAACTTACAGACCTCATGTAAAAAGTGAAAGAATCAGAAGAATAAGACAGTAATGATAACAATTTAAATGATGAGGAAAATATTTAGCAAAATAGAAGGAACACATAAAGAGACCATGGACAGATGGATTGGAGGACATACCAATAATATTTAAACTTGAACCCAGGAGATTTAATACCAAGAATGTTGATGAGGCAAACAAGCATGCTAGTTGGAAATTTCAGGTGACAGTGTGCTGATTGCAGGATAAACTCAAACACCTTGTCTGACATGTCAGCAGCAAGTAAGAGACATATCAGAAAAAAGATTGAAAAGTGCCCAACTTTACAACAATAAACATACTTGCCCAACATGCATTTTTCATGATTTTGCTGTGCTCCTCTTTTCCTAAGGTGCTCAGGAATCACTAAAACCTCAAAAAGGACCATAATTTTGTAGGAACTCTCTGGTACTCACTACATTGTCATGAGAAGGTTGCATGATTGAATCCCATTCCCATGAAAAGTGTCAGGAAATTTGGGTTTGTAAGTGAAATTTACCAACATCTAAAAAATATTTTCAACATTTTTCCATCATATCATTGACATTCCCATCAAGCAATGAAGTGAAGACAATGGAAAGCAATGATGTTGATGCATAATATATCATTCACATCAGTTTGATGCAGTACTCACTGAAAGACAGCTTGAAGAAATTTGAAAAAAATGGAGAAAGAACAGTATCAAAGGATTACTTACAATTTCACAGGAAGAGAACTTTTTATGCATCCATCGACTTTGACAAAAGAACAAAGGGCAGCTGCCATTGCATTGTTGATGATTATGAAAGAGAAATGTAATGAAATCATCAAAAAAAGAGTCTTTGCAGGTGTTTGTAAAAAACAAGGAAAATGGAAATATCAGATGCTGATCTCCAACAGATTGCAAAGCAGATTTTCTCGCAGTAGTGATAGAGTATCACAAGAGGAGACAGTAAATCAATACTTCTGTACTGTCAAAATGGATGACCCTGAGTGGGGGGCAATGTAGAGTACGACCAAAACCTACAGTAGATAGTGCAATTGATGGATTGCAAGAAGGCTACGATTATTCTGAATTTAACAATTTCAATTTTTGCAAAACTCTTGAACATTGTAATTTTTATGGTGAACAGAATTGGATGCACTTTTTTGATACCATCACCAACAATACACACTGTACAACTAAAAAAGAACCATCAATGGAACTCATTCTGAACTCACAACCCCTATGAACTCTTGGACCCCAATCAATCATTTTGATTGGTTTACGTCATGCCAATAGATCCAGGGGCATGCTATTGTAGCAACAAACAAGGTGCTCTGAGCAAGATGTCTTTTCATAAGTTCAATTTCATTGGGTATCTGATTTTTGACATTTATTCATTGTTAATATTCTGTTGAAGGAATTTTTAGACCAAGACAAAAAGAGTGAGTAATGGCTTTTGGAATCCCCCAAAATGTGGGAAATAAAATCTAACAGGCTTCTTTCAAAAACAGCAGATCATCTATCTTGCAGAAGCCCCACTCCAGCCAAGCAGGATGGAACATGAATAAACACTCACATGGATAGAGGTTTTAACAGTTGTGACTGAACTGTCTGGATACGTTGACAGTTTTATTCCAGAATTCATTATGCTCAAATTGGATTTGTGTTGACTACAAGCTACATCCTGGTGGAAACAAATAACACACAATTGCTTGCTTTCCCTGTAAACTTATTTCTGGCTTGATTTGGTTGAGATGGAGAGAAATTTCCCACAAGAAGGAGACTATTCTAGTTCAAAATCTTTTGTCTAAGACTACAGCTCTTTGTTTTGTACAAATCATAATTGATTTTTGTTCTGATTTTGGATACATGACAACTCTGCCTGTGCTTATGAGAAAGTGTTTTTGGAACTAAAATTTATAACAAAAATGGTGTTGGGTGGCCGGTTGGATCTAATGAAAAGAATTTGCACATGCAGGGTATAAAGCAGCTTACAATGAAAATGCATATGTCCAAACACCAATCACCAAATTGTGGAAAGATGCAATGGCAGACAGCAAACTCATTCACCATAGCAAACGCATCTTGTATTGGCAATGAAGGACAAGGTGTGTGGGTGGGGAGCTTGTGCAGATCACTATTCAGAATACATGCACTGGTGCTATTTTGGTTGTTGCTATGTGGATGATATAAATAACAATCACCATGGCCAACTTTCTTTCAAAAAATCATTTCCTCCTCATTGATGGGACACCCATCAGTTTGGGTTTATATTTAAATTGATTCAGATGAACAGTATGATTGCATTCAATCGATTCAACTGTATTCCTCACAATGAAAACATTTTTCAAAAAGAGAGTTCAGTTGATCCATATCAATGCACATCATAATGAATAAAGACTATGTGATACAACCATCTTTTTTGTATCAAAACAATTCAGAATTCTGCATACATCATTTGTGATAATATGATAAATATGATGGGAAATGGGGTGGCAAGAAAGTCCCAGAGTTCAAGAAAATGAACTCAACACAAAAGTACAATTGCTGCAAATCTGCAATGAGAATATTTTGCTTGTGCAATTGGTTGAAGACAACATGCACCCACTTTCATGGTAAAGATGGGAAAAATGCCAATTTTGTCAGCAATGGTAACTAGAGCTTATTGAAAGATTTGTGTTGTGGTTGGTTCCATCAAGAACAACTTGAAGTTAGATTTGTGATAACAACAAACGTTCATATTTGAATTTTATGTGTTTTATATCATTGGTGTCACACATTACATTACTGAAATCCTCTTGCATCCACTTCCACTACATATCAGAATGTATTGTTTTGAAAGAAACCCTCAATTGAGTTCTAAATATGGACCCCAGTTGAGAGCTAATCAGCAGTTTTTTTGTGGAATAAATTTTCAATTACTTCATCACAAGAGTTGACCCTCTCACCACACCATTCAAAAAATGAATAATTTCCATAGTCTTGTTATAAACCTGTGTTTCAGTGCCTAAGATTGTTGAAAAGCCTCAAGAAGGATGTAACATATCCATTTGGCTGCTAATTGGAATTCAAGCGCTCCCTTGTGGTCTTCAACAACTATTTTTTAAACTTTTCTTGTATGTTTCTTAACGCAACAAAATCAACTTTTATCACTTCTATATTCTAAAGTGAATGGTAAATTACTTAGTTGGAAATGTCCCAAACATGTCCAGGACATGTCCTTGGGACGCAGATATGTTCTAAAATTGTGAGGACAGAATTAAATGGCCGGCCATGTCTTGGACATTTTTTTGCTCAGTCACATGTCCTCAAAAATGCCTTGTGTCCAGCCACAGATGAATAAAAAATAATACTGCAAAATCTTTTTATTGTGTTTCTAGATGTATCTTGCTGCATAGAGTCCAAATATGATTTTGACTTTATTTTTACAATTTTTAAATTTTTAAAATAAACTTCAAAAAATATGTCCTGGCCTGGCATGAAAAAATTTGGAGACAAGGACATTTTGACCAAAATGTCCTGGGACATTTTGAGGCCATGTCCTGGACATGTCCTATGTCCTGTCCTGTGTCCTCAATTTTTCAGGCTGGACCAGGCCATTTCCACCAAAGGTAAATTAGGACAGAAACTCTTATCTAGCAATAGTAGTATGGATTCTTGAAATTCATCATTTATTTATCAATATATTGAGCAGACAAAAATGCATGAAGATATCATTATCCTTGTTTATTTCAAATAGATTGAATTATCTTATTATTTTATTTTATTTTATTTGATCCCTTATTAATGCTCTCAACACAATTCTTGACAATCATGTTTTTGATCCACATTTCAATGCAATAATTTGACACCTTTTCCCTGCAACCAGTTAGTATTTCTTCGGTTCCTCTTTTTATTCTTCACTGAATAGATTAGCTTCTTTTTAACAGAAAATTTGCTGTATCTAATTTGTTACTTTGATAAATCCTGGATTCATAAATGTTTCTCTTTGAGCTCTTACTACTTCCTTTCAGGATTCTCCAGTCATATGCTTATACTTAATATAATATTTGAATACTATCTGATGGTATTTTTCTTCCAATACAAAATCAACTCTCCATTTCTTCCTCTGATATTGCTCTCATCTGTTTTTCTGAATGTTTTGTATAGGATCTAACCTTTTAAACTCAGATGATGTATAGTCCCAGAGAATGAGAAATAGTTCATGATCATTACATATGTTTGTGATATCTTTTTCTTTGTATGAGTACCTTGGAATATCTTTTGTATATTGAATGAGATTATCTTATATTTAGTCATAAAACCATGTAATTTATCCATAAGAATGTTAATTCCACCCCCATTTGAGTATTCACCATGGTATGTAGCCCTCATGGTTTCATACTTGATAAAAATTGTCAACAAAAGTATCAATACAATATCCAGATGCTTCCTAATCTTTTTGAGCTATTTGAATTTACTTATCACATGTACTTTCAAACCTCTCAGACTCTTTACTGTTTTTGATAGAGCCTTTCTCCCATCCTCTAACGTCTTCATTTCATCATCAATTTTTTCTCCAAGAATTTTACCAGCATATTTCATCAACCTAAAAATCAACATTATGTTCAACTTACCTCTCATTTTTTACTCTCTATCCCAAACTCTTTCAGATTTTCATTCCCCTAATCTAATGCAATTGCATTATATATGTTCTCATCAAGATCTCAAAGCTGTTCAATTAGTCATTTTTTTACTATTGATCACAACGTGATCATCAATAATCAACAATAACCACCAAAATTTTGCAGGATTTGGTTGTCAATTGCTATGAGAGTGTGTAGAATTGGCCATATGACTCTTTTGACAGGAATCATAAAATATGGCTTCTCATTTACACCTCTGCAATTTATACATGTCAAGTTTTTGCTGACACCTTATTTTCCTGCTCACATAGTCTTTGCATGTATCATGAACATCTGCATCATGTCCTTCAGCCACCATCATGATCTTCCTTTCCCAGATTTGTATTCAAGAATGCAATGTCTCCATTCAAGAATGCCATTGATTTGATGTAAATACATCCAAATTCTTTTTTTCACCAAAAAATGTTTCTATTTTTGCCTTGGTGTCAAAGGCAATTGTTCCTTTTTTGATTCAATCTCTCAAATTTTGTACAATTGCATGTTGCAATAGAAATCTATTATCCTTGCAACATAGAATATCAGTAAGTGGATATATCAACTTCCACATTGTTCTCTCACCAAGAGCTGTGAAATCCTAATTTTTCCTTTGCCTTGATCACCACATATGTTGAAGATGTACTCTATTTTCCAGGAATCTTTGATCCCATTAACCAAGTCACCAAATATGCTCTTAAACTCATCCAATGCATTAAAGGTCTGTCATTTGCACTTCTCTGGTCTATATTTTTTTTCAATGTATTTATGAACATTAGTATTGATTTTTACATGATCCTGTCCCATTTCCTTTTTGTTTTCAGAGACTCAAAAAGATTTTTTTTCAAATGAGTCTTCGACCATTCCACAAAATTTCTTCACTGTCCCATACCTAATTTTACTTTGTCCTTTGTTACAGTAACCTCATCCTCATCCATAATTTTAGATGTGATAACCAAATATTGCAATCTAGTTTGAGCAATATCAACATGTTTACTGTTTACTTAGCATACAGTAAAATATGCATTGAATTCCAATGATAAATTTTTGACACAGAATTTCAGCAACTTTTCAACTAATCCCAAGGCAAATGCTGTTGAGAAAAATCTGTGTTACAGATAAAAGTTCCACTGGATTGTATGAAAACTTAGACTCATTATTTATTCATTTATTATCATGCAACAAATTAAACTGTTTTCTATAAAATTTGCATTTAAAGAATTCATCACATAATATGTTGTAGTTCTATAGATGCTCTCAAACTATGATTGTTGCTGCATATGGGTAGCAGGAGTCATCATCAGTTTGATTGGATATTGTTGTCTTGTTTCCATTTTCTCATCTACATTATCACTTCATGAAAACTGCTTATATCTAACAGTCTTGCATTCATCAGATCCATTTTCATTGGTATCCATTTCATAATTCATGTACAGTGGATGGTAGATTTGGAAGCTACTCTGATGTAAACAGAATGGGTTTCTCAGAATCCGTCCATGTCAACCAGTTGTACCAAGAAGTTGGTTGATGTGGGGATCAATAGCAAGTTTCAGTGTATGCTGAGCTTGTCTCAGATGATGGGTAATGTCAGGGAGAACAATGTCATCAATGATTTGGATGGAAGGAGTGAGTGTTTCCCCAATGTTGCACTCACCAATGCATATTAGGTGCACCCATCCCCATTTTAGATTGTCAGGTTTACCTGAGAACAATTTTTGAGCCTCTGAATTTACTTTACAAAATGCTCACTTGATCCAACTCCATTTGAAGAAAATTTTTTCACAATATTTGGTGATCTAAAAGATATATCCAACAATCTTTTTCTTCTTAGCAGAGATATGGTTTAATGCCTTTGAGCATTGCTGCATATTCTTCCATGGGGAGAAGAGTTAGGAGATATGTGGAGCTTGTTCATTTGTCATTCACCATTGATGAAGACAACATGCAGCTGGGGATTTGCCTGTACCACTTGCTTGATAAAGGTCTAAGTTCCAGTCAAACTTTGATCTTGATGCTGGTCATGGCAGAACTTTTGGTGAGATTTTAAATAACATTATAAATTATGATGTAATGGAATTAGATTACATCTCCCTGTGGCCATTTTTGATCATGGCTTTATTGATGATAGATGATTGTACTTGCAAAAAGGCCACACTCAGAGGGATGACATTACATGGCTTCTTTGCATTTGTGGTCAGCACCCAAAAGGTGAAATAAATTATATTTGAAATGTGTGACCAAATTTTCTGATGTTACAATAATACCAACATTTTTGTTGACAAGAAACAAATCAGCAATAATTAGACCACAAGTAAAACACAAAATAAATGGAATAAAGTTTTCATACCTATTGTACTATTTTTATGATATTCTTTATCACCAGATATTGCTTATAAGTTTATTTTGTAAAAAAATCAATTACCAATCATATAAAATGCCTAACATCTGTGAGACATACAAGAGGCAGATAACATATATATTAGGGATCCATTTATTGGGCAATCCATGACGAATTGAGATACATAGCTTAGTTGATGGAAAGATTCACTAATCATCTGCATTGCTACCAGTTAAAAATCAATGTCAATATATCCACTTTGAGACACTATGGTCAACATGTAACTTTGACCCACTATTATTCAGCACACAACCCTTTTCAGCCTATTTCCACCAGGTATCCTATGATTGTAATCAATCTTAGTGTAAATAGACTTGTACTGATTGCATTGGATCAAAGAGATATGTTGCAATCCAACAATTCATTGTTCCAAAAGCCTACTATAAGCCAAATGTCAGAAAACTTAAAAATCCCATATCAATCTCACTGTACCAAATTTGTTTCTTGTGTTAGAGTAAAAAATGTTTCAAACACACTGTAAAAAGGACAAAATAGATACATACTATGTACTTTTAGGAGTTTCTGATGTTAAGACTTCAATGACATTGTTGGTGACCTTGCATCATGTTGACATGAATCTAATGCAAGTGTTGTAATCTGCCACCAACATTCCCATTTCCCATACAAGGCTATCAACATCATAATTTGCATGCATCCATTTGGATTTTGGTGAGTCTGATTACAGAGCTTTGATGACATTGTTGGTTTGCTGCATTAGGTCTATTAGTCTAATGTAGGAGCCTGGACAACAATTTATCCAAAATGATAGCATTTTTGGATGCCTGATATGTAAACCTCCATAAAAATACGATGGTCTATGAGAATCATAGAACAAAGGATTCAGATGCTAAACTTCTGAATATTTTCTGGTACTATTGCATCATATTTTAGCATTTGGATATGTGACTCATAACATACTTGTATTATGTGATTAATAGAGGCATATATATTCAAGTATTTATGATACCCAAAAAGACAACCAAATAGTGACTTAAAGTAGATTTTGACTGGTATCATAAAATAATACATGTCACCTGCTAATTGGCAGATGATGACAATTGATGCATCATACAGACACCAAAATATATTTTTTTACAAATTTTGGGATTTTACATAATCCCAAAAAATCAGTGCTGTCACTTGATTGAATACTTTATACAATATTAGTTACTTTTTCATGCAACCCATTTACTCTTCCCTACATGCCATTCATAGCACGTTGTTAAACAATGACAATATCAATTTTCTGACAATGTCCCATTTCTTATACCTGCCTGATATATTGGATTTTGTGGGGTTTTCATTCACACCAAAAATGAAAATTATTCTTTGACCTAACATTTCATGCAGGATGCTACAAAAATCATGGACAAACAATTGCCAACTTTGGAACTATGTCTGCAACAAAAAGAGAGCAACATCATTTTTTCTCTTTCAACGTCTCCTTGTATATTCTTGGAAAGATTTATCAGAAGCATAAAGATATGTATACCAAACAGACAAGCATTTTTTACTTTGTACTTCTGCTAGTTGTTGCTCTCAATAGCCAGCTGTAAAAGTATGTTTATACCAGGGTACAAAATGATATTGTTCAAGAAAAAATATGTATCTTCAGGCAAACCACATGATTTTCAATACTTGATACTTGGCACCTATCAAAACAAATATCAAGAATATGCCAAAACAAATAGAACCCTGAAACTCACCACTTTTAAAGATGAGGAAAAAATTTGTATTGTAGGTAGCCTCCACTACTATTCTCTACCAATGGTATCACACTTCTTATGACAATCAGCACTATTGTCTGACAAACAGATGCAATCAATAGAATGCATTACACAAATGGTCTACAGTTCAGTAAATTTATACCATTTACACCACTTACAATATGGTACATATTCACCAATCACCATGATATTGGATACATCATACCTTTACAAATCTGATAGTCATTGCAGAAGACAGAACACATGTTCTTGGGACAATTGTGCCAAAACAACAAACCAATTGAACTCAAACAAACAAAAAACATGTCATTCTTCTGCATCATTGGCAATGAAAACCAATATGGGCCTTTGTCAAATCCAAGGAAGGACAGATCAATTGCCAATATCTAAACAAATTAGGAAATCCACAACTGACCACATCCATCTACTGTGAAATACCATGACGACAACAATAACCAATTACATACCAAGGATCAAATGTCAAACCCTATTGAAATGAAATATATCTGCATTGAAGACAAAATCATGGTGCAAACTTTGCAGACTCTCGAAAAAGCACCATCCAGTATGCTAATTTGGACAAATCAAGTTTTATTGTCTTCATCAGAAGAATTTGCCACTCAATCTCCCTAAGATTCATAGCACCAATAGCACTGGGAGGATGTCTTTTAGCTACCTATAGGCTACCAAAAAAGGAATCTAATTCCAATCTTCCCATGATTAAGTACACTTAGGATAACCACCAAATGTACCCAAAGACATAAGTGGCCCCATCAACCATATCCACATCCCCAAAATCTTGTTTGTAACGATAGAATTGATTGATAATAATGACAGTAGGACCAGAGTGTAGTACATCAGATATTTCACTTACCATGACACTTATAGTCAACAAGTCTAGTGCTATGGAGACAACAGTATAGAGCACCAACAAGAGTTATTTTATTGGTTTGGTATGAATGAGGTAGATTGGACCAATCTACTTTTTAGAGTAGAGTTAATTAAAGAGGTTCATTGTAAAGTTTGACTACCAATGTTAGTAAAACTAAGTTTATGTCTTTTTCTTTTAGAAAGATATCACTCAATCATGAGAGATGGATAAACCATGTTCTGTCACCTGATGCTTGAGATGTCACCAACATCTGAGTAAGGTCATTGTTTGAATTTATCTAAACACTATATTTTGTCTGAGATATCCATACTTGATGAGTGACTGTGTCAAGTACCATTAGGTGCAAGTTTGGTTGTGTCACACAGACCAACAGTATTATGATGTACACAACACCTACTACATACACACAAAAGTGATAATTTCATTAAACTTTATTTTTATTTGTATTTATTACACAATAGTATCCAATTCAATGAAGTGATCCAAGATGGGTGTAATGCTGCATCAAGTTTCAACTATTGACCACAACACTGCTTTAGTAGATAAAAGATGTCGCACATATCTAGTCAATATAATATATTGCTGAAATCTATGATATGAGTTGTACAAATGAATTAGAGAGATACATAACTAAGACCTTTTTGCTACTCTACAGTCAAGAACAAATGTTGTTTTTGAAACAGTTTTAAAGATTTCTTCATTAAATCTCAGATTTTGAAGAGAATTTTATTGTCTTTTGCGGACCCTACAAACATCCATATCAGTTTCTTTTTAGAATTTCGATCTTTGAATTCAATTTTGATTTTCGTTTCAACACAATAGCCTTCTCATGTTCATGAATGCTCACATGCAATTGACTGCCAAAGCCACTGCTAGAATTTCTGATCAGTTTTCTTGCCAACAAACAAAATTCAAACATCATTGTCAACAGTTTGATCAATATTACAAGTCCTTCAAATCAAAGCATATATTTCCAATAGTGGCAAGAAAGTAAAAATTAAATCAATTGCCAAATAATGAAGCTCAATTCTGCACAGAAATATATCTTGTTTTCAAAATTCAAATATCAAAAAAATTTAAGACCTATAGGTAGGAACAAACTTCATTTTGAAATCTGAGAGTTGGTGAAAAATCATGGAGATTGGCTTAAAAACATAAAATGTCCTGGACTGAGTAGTATATATTTATCATTTTTCTTTTCTTAACTAAGATTCAAATTTAAAAATCATGTGGACACAATATCTATTTGTACTAGGCTACAAGGCTGGTAGGTAAGAATTTTACTAATGTAGAAAACCAATATTTACAAAAGATGATTAGAGTAACTATATTGGGTTTTGTTTGTGCTAGCATAAGGTTTTCCATTAGAAAAAATTGTGTCTGTAAGGAAAGTTTGAGTCTTGTTATTTGAGCTTGTGTATAGAATTTCTTAGGAATATAGACAACTTGGACATAGCACTCTAGCACTGAGTTGGGATATCTCAAGTGTGTAAAGTATTCAATATGTTTAATAGGAAATTGTCTGATGCTGTCTGATGTTATACAGAAGAAGAACCTCACACAGAATATGACCTGTTGCACTATTGTCCTTAAACAAAACAAAAAAGTGACAAGTGACCTACAACAAGAGGCAGTAATTGCTATTGTGAATATTATCCTAGTCTGTACCATGACTGACTACAAATCCTGTATGTTTCCAGTCCTTGATAGGGCAAACTGATAATAGACAAAAGGATATATGTTCAAAATGGATGAATATGAGAATACATGTAGATGAATATAATGTCAATCTGATAGATTTAATCTATATGTATAAGGTTATGATGCAATAATCATAAAACAGTGTTTAAGAATCACCAGTGTTGGAGAACTGCACAAACAAAGTAACAATCTAGCTAAAACCTCTTTTGAGAAGAATCCACCACATTCAATGAATTCACTACAAAAATTCATAAGATTTATGGATGAAATCACCCTAGTGGTACACTATAAATGCAGTATTTTGATTGCAATATTATTTACCTGCTACTTGCCATCTGATTGCAACATGTATCTGGGATCTTGGTTGATATAGTTGAGACAGTCTACTGAAATTATGCCTGTTGTGTCCATACTGTAGACAAGGTCTGAGCATTTGGGGGTATGGTTTGTGTCAAACACAAGAGGAATTATTTCAATGGAAGCAAACTCAAATGCAGGTCTGTTACTAGGTCATCAATTGCTTTATTCAGTGTAAAGCTGGTCACCCCCCATCTGGTTGCACACACATGAAGCAATGCTTTGCTCCCTTGCTATATTACAGATATTTGTACACTGATGACTAATATCTTTCAAAGGCCTAAAATTAAATGCCATCTAAGATTTTGTTGCTTGGATATCAGTGGAACTGCTTTGAAGACAATGGAGCTCAAACCAACACCTGAAAAATTGATCAAGAGCCCAGAAGAATCAAGAGGAATGACAAGGAAGAAGGGAGGAGGACAAAAAGCAAAATAATTATCATTTACTAATGAAAATATCATTGTTATGTTTGTTATTCAAAATAGAATATTAGAAATATCATGCTTCTAACTCAAACTGGTTTTGAGATTAATGAATGTCTTGTAAATTTTCTTTGTCAAGTCATCATGATTTGTCATGTATCCTCAGCCTGGGTAAAATATAGCAAAAAAAGTATTCACCAGCTTTTGCATCTCTTGATGCTTTGGGGACTCTATTTGAAGTAATGTTTGTCATCAACATCAACTGGCTTTCCAATGTATCCTAGTGGAATATGAAATCTAGTTTAGTGGTTTTTTGACCACTGTCCCCATCATTGAATCCTTTGTAAAATTTTCTACAAGAGAAGGAATTCTCGAGGATTTTGGGAGACTTATGTTTACAGTCTGTTCTAATATCAATGAGATTTTACAACACTTTTAACATAAGCATATTGTGCCCTCATTTTTTACACAAAATTGCAACAAAAGTTTTCTGCTTGAAGCAAGATAATTATAGCTTCACTTGTATTGTCACAGCACTTTAAAAATGAAGTAAAATGATTTATCTCAATACATGCCAATTTTAACATGAGTCCAGTATGAAGGAACTTACTTTTTTTGCTGTTTCCCCATTTCAAAATCATTTAGGGTCACTCAAATTGTGTCACATGCCTTCCTTGGCTGCTGGTCTTCAATCTTGTTTTGAAAAATATCATAAGTTTTTCTGTGTAAAAAGACTGTAGTTCATAGAATTTTGTGTTTGTGATTTGCTTGGACAAGGTATTGAAATGGGGGCAGCTGCTTCCTTTGGTAGTGAAACATATAGAAGTGGCTATCAAGGAGGGACACTGTATGTGAATGAAATACAGGATAGAGGATGTAGTGTGACTGGTGACAATAGGAAATTTGATTTCTAACAAGTTTGGATTAATATTACAATGTGCTTGTTTCCTGTGAGGACAGGGAAACAAGTGTTCTATATTCATTGGCTGTTGGAGACTGTTACTAGTGCATTTTGTCAATATATGGGTTAATTACTTTTGGTCTTAGCTGGCCATTCAAAATCAATTTGACCATCACCTGCTGACACTGACCTTGAGATTTCAGTTATTTTTGTTTATGGCAACAACCATGGCCAACATGGTCATATCAAATTAGATTGAATTGTAACAAGCACACAGACCTCTTCTAGGATATGTTGAAAGAGTGTGTGTGTATTATTGCAACATGATTCAACAGTTATATTACAATAATACAATGGCAATAGTATTTCAAAAAGATTTTTAATTTATGGCTTAGCTCATTTGTCAATAGAAGTATTGCACAAAAATTATACAAGCCATAACATGGACACATTTTGGAACATGCTATTTTGATATGATCTGGTGAAACATTTTTTTGAAGCCATTACTGGTTTTCATAATAGTTTGCCATGACAAGGATTAGAGCTGACTGGCTTTTTCATACCATAGTAGAAGTGTTGGTATTAATCTGTTACAAAAAGAGAGATGTTTGGAACAGTTGTGAGCATCTAATCTTTGGATGACATGCCTTCAAATATGTATTAGGAGTACAAGTTTAATATGGGTATTGGTGCAAGTGTTATGTAACCCATTTAAGAAATATTGCCCTGATTCAGACTCTATGTATTTGAAGAATATTCAGTCATGAATATGATAGCTTCTTTTTAGTTGATTGTTTTCACCTCAACATCAGCTTTCTCTTGAGCACAGTCTGGTTCTGCAACTCCTTTGAGAAGCCAAGTTATACCTATTTTTCCAAGGAATGGAGATGAAAAATAATTGGTGGCCAGCCACAAAAATTGCCACCTCATGTATTATCACAAGTTCAACCAATTAGGGTGAGTGCCATATTAAAAACAGTATCCAACAACACTACAACCAACAATGGGCAATGCTCATGAAGAGCTTCCACGTGCTGCTGTTGCCCATATTTCACCATCAATGAACGGGACTTCGTGCTCCAATATCCCAACGCGTCCATGCCTGAGTCCACTGCCGCGAAAATTTTTATCTCCTTTTCTTGTTTCAGCAGGATACTACAAGAAAAAAAGAAGTTTTGAAGTTTTAAGACGGGTTTTTGCGCAAAAAAATCCCATGTAGACCCAGTACATTTTCCACGCGTTTGCAACAATTGCGCCAAAACCCGTTTTAAACTTATAACGTACAACAGAGAAACTCACAGTATTTCGTATATATTTGTAAAAATATTATTATGACTACCACAATAAACTCAACCCGCGCCAAAAATCTGACAGGTGAGAGTGTTTCGTTTGAGTGACGTAGGAATAATAGGGTATTAAAAAACTTCCTTCCACTCTAGCGGCAAAATTGAGTAGAAAGTCCGAACCATCACATCTGGTGGTCCAAAAACTGAAGGGTCATAATAGGTACTACCATAATATACCACAAAATCAACTCGCTCCTCAATCCTCCGTTCGAACGACTTCATGATGCGCTTGGTGGTATGAAAGCAAAACACCACATACTACAAGCTGCCACCTGCTTTGAAATCAATATTGAATTATTCCTACTGGGAGGACTCTTCACGATATAGGCTTCACTAACATTATTAAGAATAAATCTCGTCGGCCATGGAAAAGATCGAACGTGCAAACAAGAGGCTCAAAACAGCCAAAGACAAGCATGAACGCGACCTCGCAGCGAAGCTTAATGCCCTCAACAAGAAGGAGGGAATCCTGAAAAAACGTCTCGAGAAACTCAACCAAGAAAAAGTGAAGATTTCAGATGAACACGGGGATTTGGATGCCGATGGAGAGGACCTCGTCGAAATCAATGCCGGGGGGAGAGTTATCGCTGCGAAACGTTCTACTCTAACTCAGCTCAACGGAACTCGCCTCGAGGCTCTATTCAGCGGCCGCTGGGATAAGAAGCTTCAGCGTGACAGCAATGGGCGCATCTTTTTGGATGTTAACCCCATTTGCTTTCAGGCAATTGTGGACTATCTCAACGAGCTGACAATCTCTTCCGAAAACAATCCACCAAAACCTCCGCATGTGGATGAAGAATTTCAGCACATTTTATTTAGCCAGCTAGAGCTTTTTGGCCTGGTAAATAGAATTTTTCCAGTTGATCTACCCGACAGCGACATTGTCAAATCCTCAATTCATGCTTCACTTCTTCATGATTGGTTGGAAGAAGGAGGTTCTGATGGGGGTCTGAATCTCCTCTATCGTTCTTCTATTGATGGACTTAATGCCGCTACTTTTCATGCAAAATGTGATAACAAG
>JACCDI011134785.1_pt1 | contig 15751 bp, 12 predicted proteins | sample 7442791 | NCBI WGS metagenome assembly JACCDI01 (sample SAMN15323434, study PRJNA562643) | freshwater metagenome | isolation source: river surface water | place: USA:Blue River Watershed | collected 2017-08-15 | reverse complement strand
TTGTTGTCACATTGATTAGAAAGTATCCCCAAGCTGAAGGTGTGAAAGTACATAAACCCCTTGAAGGCAGCTATGAAGAAATGCAGTATGACCCTGATTAGTCTATTTAATACTTAATGAGTTTTTGTTGTATTATAACCAGGACACATGAGATTTGTTGCTGTTTTTTAATCTTTTCGTCATATCTTACTAATTTTAGAGGTTTTAATGAAAAGTCAATGAAATGTTATGTTGTGTTGCTCAATTTTAATTTGTTGCAAAAAACTTCAATTCCAACTAAGGTTATGGGTGAATTTATTTTAGTTGAGGCCATGGCACTTGTAAGGTAGGTACTTATATTTTAACCCCAAAAACTACCTACAACAATTGTTAAATTTTGCTTTGATACAAGTAACTGAGAACTCATGAACATCATCAACAAAGGCTCAATGTAACAAATTAATTCACCACATCATATGATTTTCAACAGTAGTCTATAATTATTTTTGAGGAGGCATCCATACAAAAATCAAACAAGCACACAACAGGGAAGAGATTAAAAAATATACATTCAAAATTTTCAACTTTGATCCAACCATTTTCAAAGCTGGCATTGATTTTTGTTTTTACTATGACTTCACATTGATCAATTCCATCCCAACCACAATTCTGTCCTGGTGACAGGTTCTCAATCTTTGCTGAAAATTTCCTGTCCTGTCCTCACTGCAAAATGAGGACATTGAACAAGACATTTTTTCTGAAGACATGTCCAAAAAATGTCCAAAACAAAAGAACTTAAATGTCCTTATCTCTAAATTGATTTGGGGACGTTTCTTATGTATTCTGAAGGCTCAAGGACATAACTTTAAACAGATAAAAATGCAAAAAATACAAAAATATACTCAACCAATCTTCAAAGCAAAAGAAGCTCAAAGCGCAATAAGCAATTTGTTTGACTTAGTTTTTTGCAAGTAAAAGTATTAGGATTTGTGAAATAAAATGGAATGTCAAACTTAACAATAGATACCCCTATGAAATATGATTAGACAAAAGTACGCAATAGATGGACAAAATTGTTTACTTCCATCAGTTATTTCACAAAATGTAGATGAGTATGGTCACCTCATTTGCTGCAAAATTGCTGTTGGTGGCTGAAGATGTAAATTAATTGTTGCTGTGGCAAAGACACATCATTGATAAGAATTGGGGCAAAGCTGCCCCATTAATGACAACATAGGGAAGAAGTACATCTCACAACATTCTTAATGTTCTAGTATGTAATTCACTGGAATTAATCTTACTGATGAACTTGCAGATTTGCAAATGTATAAATTTTAACACACAAAGGAGTAGTATTAATCTCCACATTTTTGTTGGAAGATTTTTGGAGTAGTCAGCTATTATATGACTGGGAAGTGGTGACATCATATGGACATGTGACTTAAACACAAAAAATCAAAAATGTCCAGACATTTGATTCTGACCATCAGGTTACAGGACATTTCCAACTAAGTTCTTAATCAAGGGAGGTTGATTACCTCCTGGGACATTCTCAGGGGCTGGTTCATCATCACCATCCACTTGAAGCCCTTGGTTGTGTACCAACGCAACAGCTTGATTTCCTGTCAGATGGAATAAACTGTTTCAATTGCTTCTTTTCATCTGGAACTTCCTTGAGAGGAATCAGTGGAACTGGCACTTGATCATGTCCACTCAAAGATCAAGTTGGCTGGACCTTCTTTGACCACCAGGACATAATGTTGGGAACAATAGATGGGCTTGTTCTTGTTTGTCCATAAGACAGTGAAAAATACTGTCTGATATGTCCTTGTTTTCCTTGTAACTTCATCCAGATGGACAGCTGTCAGGTCTGAGGCATGAACCCTTGCCATGCAGTTAGCCGGTTTTGGGTGGTGATGCTTAAGAAGGACAGGTCATTGAGGTCCTCCTCCCAATTGATTTCTATCTTGTCGTGGTGGATTAGATGAAGAAATTATTGTATGAGTCTTTTGCAAAAGAACATAGGAATGGTAGTAAAATAGTTGAGAAAAGAAAATTTCAAATATAGATATGAAAAAATGTGATGTTGAGGGTTGAAAAATGAACACTCCCTCCTCTTAACTACTTCTGAGCCTTGTTGGGTTGGATCCCCTTGATGGATTCCCTTTTATGAAATCTGAATTTAGTGGGCTTCTAAAACAATACAACTGAATATCCATTGTGTGATAAATAGCATGAACCAAATTATTTTATTACACCAAATTTGTGTGGACAAATTCTGCTTTTGAGACAAAACTTGGCCTCACTAGAAAAAGCCTTGAATTAAAGTTAAATGAATATACTTTATGTGGCCACGAAGCGCCACCACGTGCCAGTGGTTTAGTGGTAAAATCCAACGTTGCCATCGTTGGGCCCCGGGTTCGATTCCCGGCTGGCGCAATTATTCCGCTATGATGTAGGTGGTTATCATACTTGCCTTTCACGCAGGATACCCGGGTTCGAGTCCCGGTAGCGGAAGGAGTTTTATATCTTTTTGCCTGAGAGGTAATCATTTATGGGTGGCTGTTTTATGATAGAGTGGAACGATGAGGCACCGCAGCATAAAAAATTTACATCCAAGTTTCTGGCAAAATTATTCCAAACTCTTGTGTGGTAAAACACAACACATCAAAATGTGTACTTTGAAACCAATTTGTACAAATAGTGGAATCAGTACAAGCCTATCTACAATCACAACTGTCCATAAGTTCCAAAATTTTAAAAAATACAATTACATAATCTGACATAATCTGATTTGCACCACAAGAAAACCACAAATAGTGGGGGGAATTGTGGAAAGTGGCACACAAAAATGAATTCAAGACTAATATTGGGATTTTTGATGTGGTCATGCCTATATCAACCAACAGCATCATCACAAAATAATGGAAAGGGGCCATCATGATTTGGCCAATCTTGGACAAATATGATGTGTGTTGTCAACTTAAATTCCTCAACTTTTGATGATGATTTGGCAAACCTAAATTTTATTTTTCCCAAAGGAGCCAGTATGTACCACAAAATTCAGAGTTTTTGCTTGAATTGATTCAAAACAATGAGCGCTATTCCAAATTTTTGATGCTCACTGTGGTCACCCTAAAAAGAACCAAAAAATAATGCCTGAGCTGGATTTCGTCAAATGTAATCCAAACATAACCTCCACAAAATCCACAAGTAATCTAATGTAATCCAATCATCAAAATGTATCCCAAGGTAATCAATGGTGCAGTCAAATGATTCTGTTGAAATTATTTGTAAATCATCCCATACAGGTACAAAATAAATTACCATACAAGTTCAATACAGGTGTTTGCATGAGTGTTACAAGACCCCTTTCTTATCTGACCCTCTTTTTATTCCCCTCAAACTCTGAATCTTATTTGTTAGAGGATATGATCATAGAAACTGTTGGACAGGACATTAAATTACTTTTCAATTGGTGTGTATTAACACTTGCAAATTCAGATAGAAGCCAAGATGTGGACTTTTCTGAAACAGTAACTAATAATCAAATCTTCCTTTGGCCATGAACAACAGCCCACCCAACTTTAACATCCCAATCAATCATTCAAATCAAAATGTTATTGCATAGCACAAAAACACAACAAAATATGGATTTATCTCCATTCCAGACAGCCTCCCTTTTTCTTGGTTCATGTTCTGGTGCCAAATACCCACAGAGCTTTATATGAGGGTTTTCCTGCTGAAGATATCACTACAGATTGCTACAACATTTGTCCAGCTGCATATCATTCCATGGTTTTAATTCACCTCAACAATTGTTCAAACAACACAGGGCTGTCTAGGGTGATAAGAAAATTAACATCAAGTTAAAATCATTTAATTAATCCATGCATAATTTTTACTACAATGTCATCTTGTAAAAATTGTTAAATTTTATTAGTTTTGTTATGTCTGCTCCTCTGTTTGTTTTATGTCAAACCAAAACGTGGGGGCCTTCCCAAGGTGTTTTGGGATAAAACTGTATGCTTGATTTTCCTTGAAATGGGCAACTCTGGCCCTCTGCCCATGGTGATGGTGGGTTTTGACAACAAAGGTGAAAATCAGAAATCTCATTGACAGTTGAAACAGGTACTTTTGCACAAAAAATAACATTCCTGCATATGCCTAGTACAACACTCTATGGGATTTATAACGCTGTACAAATACCCATATTAAACTTGTACTTCAATTGTAAAAATTAACCACATTTTCAAATTATGATACTTAGTCAATTATAATTCAGTGACACAGTACCATACTTGCAGTGTCAAATGTGTTCAGAAAAAGGGTAATATAGTTGTGAAATAAAGTAGAGCAATTACAATAGTGAAACAGGATTGTGCATTATTTACAACTTCAACAGTTACTTGAATTTCCAAATATGATACACCATGAATTATTTACTTGAGTGTGAAAAAGCTATCAGATTGTTTAAGCTGAATTCAGTGATCCATGATGAATTATAATACTTGTGTATACAAATGAACACTGTAGGACACTGATAACCAAAAATTCAGCAGCAGAAAGGTTTGCTGTAGATATACTCTTGAATGTGGAGCTTCTTGGATTACTTTGGAATGTCATACTTTAGATAACATTGCATGGAGTAATCCAAGATGCTCAGATTGTGTAGTCCAATTTTGGACTGCTCAATCCAAAATCTTGGATCATGTTTGGATTACTCAGGATTTCTTGGATTGAAACTTGGATTACATAATTCAAAATATTTTGATTGTACCTGTTTCTGTGGAACAATTTATTTTAGTTCCCCTTTCAGACGTGGATTGTTGTGGTCTGTTTGTTCCTGGGAATAAGAAACATGTCTTTTATACTTTTATACCTGTAAAATGTATAGAGAATTTACAAGGTATGTTCCACATATTCCCAGGAAAAACTTTATATGTACTTTTCATAAGTTTTGTATTCATTGGAACTGTGGAGGAATAGTCAATAATCAACTATTCCATGGTAATTTGAGGGGTGATTTCAGGGGTAAATATTTTTGAAGTCTAGTCACTTTGAAATTAGCTTGTTGGTTGAAAGAAATTAATTTAAACCCCAATAGATATAAGGACTATTACATGTGTGATTCTAGTGTCAGGAAGAGGGTTGTTAATGGCCACCATAAATGTGCCTATGTTGCTGTATTTGAGTCATCTGCCAGGTATATGTGTTCAATGTGATGATGGGTATATGATGTTACACATGCCATTTATTGACTGATGGTAACAGACCATTTTCATTAGTAGGTGTGAAACAAATTATCTGGTTGCTTTGGTGTTGGTATTTGTACCAACAATATCAACAGCATTGTTGATTCCAAGAGAGAACAATGACACATTTGAATGCATTCACAAATGATGTTGATAATGCCATCATGTGATCAAAACCACATAAAACCTCAAAAATAAGTTGTAAGTATCATAATTTACTTCCAAAGCCTAAGATTTTTTTTAGTTTTTTGTTGAATGGGTATCTGCAAACAATACTAGTGTGGTGCATGTCTTAGATGCATTTTCCCCAGGGAATTCAACAGTGCTGTCCATTTCAACTAAAATTTAATAACAGATTAATCAGAACTTAAATTTTCAAGTGGCTGGTAACTTATGGTGGATATTATAAACAAGTATTCACATTATTTATAGATCTATTAGTCAGATTATATGATGAAAACACTACTGTTGACTTCTTCCACAACTACTCATTTTGATTTACACAACGTGTTACAGATGCATAGATTTTTGTACAGCACCCATGTAGGAAGATTTTAAAACACTCATTTTGCTGCAACCATGAATTTTCTTTTCTCCTGACCCTTACCCACAAACCATCTCTACTATTGCAACACCATTTAGCAAAACCCAATTATCTTATTTCTTTGGAGTATTAGGAGGAGCACATATGCTTTGGTTTGATACAAAATAACCCAGTTTAAGAGATAGTATGATGATAATAAATGTAGCAAATTTTTACACAATGACATCATAGTAAAAGAGGATGCATAAACTGATATGTATATTTTTGTTGTAGCACTGATTACTTTCTTCTTTCTTAACCCTTTCTGCCTGTAGTGTTATTTAGTGTTAGTTTCAACAATGGAGCAACATGAACCAACCCCAACTCAATGAAGATAGCATGAACAATGTTGTTGCATATTATGAAGCAAAATCTCTGCTTTCATAGACCAATTGGTCTGGTATCTACTAGTTTGTGGTTAATGGGATCAGAGGATGATGGAAAAGCAGCCCATGGTGGTTTGGGACAAATGGAGGACAAGATGATATATTGTGTGTGCAGTTTTATCAAAGTTAATTAAATGGTAATTGTATATTATAAGAGGTGTTACATTGACTGACACTGTTTAAGCTGTTTTTCAATCCACATAATGCTATACAAGACCATAACTCACCTTCCAGTATGACTTCTGTGAGTTAATACATAAGAATCAAAATCTATTTTGATAAAAGTACCATGAGATCAATGCATTATCTAAAAAGTAGGATAAGGAGCAAGTGCATAATTACTCATATTTATCTAGTATGATAAAACAGTGCTGTACTGAATGAGAAGATTGCTAAGAAGAAATTATTTAAGAAAAATGGAAATTTTACACTCAATTCAGCCTTCTACCTATACCTTGAATTGAATTGTACTAGACAAACTAGGGGACAATGGACAAAGTATATTATTCTAAATTGTTTTCACATTGAACCATGTGTCATTTGTAATTTGTTTGTGATGGTGTAATCCAACTCCACATCATCTTATCTCACTTTACTTTTTCAACTAGATGACATCAAATACATTACTCTAATCTCTAGTAAACTCCCCTGCCTTGTCTCAATTTACACTCTGTGCTCTAGACTTCATTAGCTGCTATTTGTCTGTTCCTGTGCTCTACTTTGCAATAGAAATAACTACTTGCAATGTAAATACTACGCAGTTTACTCTCCTTCTATTGAATTTGCTGTCTTCATTAAACATAAAACAGGTCATCATAGTCAAAGTCGAAATTGCAGTTATGGTTAGAGTAAAAGTAATTGGTAAATTCCAGAGAAATTGACATTTTTAATCCTACCAATCAATAAAGACATTGCCTCTCCAAATTTACTTGAGGTATACTCTCCATTGCTAGTGTAAATTCTAATTATTTTATCAAGAAAAATCTAAAAATGTTTGGGACAGAATATTTCAAACTCATGATCTTTGCAAGCCCATCTCAAAAGTGAATACATCAATTAAGAGTTGTTTTTGTATTTGTGTAAGGGAGCAATAACAGAAACAAGTAACTGTATGAAATGAGATACATTCAATTTTATAGTCTGTTTTCAAACGTACTTGTCAATAACAAGTGAACTCATACATCATGTTGATGATCAGAATTGAATGAAGTGGAATGTACTTGTGTTGTGAATTGAGTAAAGCATGGTATCACTGACCAAAATTCACAATCTCCCAAGGCATATCCAGATATCAAAAGCAAGAGGATGAAACTTTGGTAGGTTGGATTGTTTCAACTCCATTTTAATGGCTGATGTCATCAATCACTGTAAAATGCATTGACCACAATGTGATACATGAAGAATTCTATTCTTTGAAGTTTCTTTTCAATTTTCTCACTCCTCCTCTTCAACATCAATTGCATCATATATGATTAGTACAATGTCATGTTACAACATAGCTTAGATTTCATTTTCTAGTGACAAACATAGGTCTGGACAATGAAGTCAACTTATAATACCAAAGCATATTTGAATATTAGTAGAGATTTTTGGATTACCCCCTTAAAGACCAAGTCAATTCATCAAATATATTCTACATCATTAAAATTGTAATTGTATCAATCATTTGTATTTATTGTCTAGCCTTTACAATGACTAGCTTTTACAAAAACAAGAAACCAAGAAAAAGCATCAGATACAAGCATTTCATCTTTGGATGTGTCTAATGTTTTTACACACTGTGAAACAAGAAATATTTTTCATGAAGCAGTAAACTTGTTTTGTTTTCCCAGTATTTCAAAACATAATCACATGTACAATTCAGTATATCATGGGTCTTTATGGTCTACTGGATCATCTCATTAATATGAGAGGTGTTTTTTTCATCAAATTCAATAAGATCAACTACACAAAAGCAACAAAATTCAGTGGTAAAAATCAAAGTAGAAGTAAAATTTAAAGCAATTTATTTCTTCAATTGAGTACAAGGAGTAAGCATACACAAGCTTTTCACAGTAGGTAAGTAAGCTCTTTTGAAGAAATTGTTATTTGCACATCTTGAACACTAAAAAGGTGATATGTATGTTGACATTTTTGTGAGTTGTTGCATGTTGGAAGAAGGATCAAATCAGTCCATCTTAGGGGAAAATATCTACATCTGGGTATTAATTATTCTTTCTTGTTTGTGCAATGCACTACTTGTTTGACAACGAGCTGAAAAAGCTTGAAAAGGAAACTAGTCATTTTTCTTGGGGTCATCATTTGGTACATCCACAATCCATATACACAGTTTGTCCAAAGATGGATGTTGTGACATGACAAAGTTCTTTCAAAAATTGATTCCATTCTGTCTGTTGTCCACACATCATTGTCATGTCTTTGATATTTTGACTAAGATTCTAGTTGACCAAAAACTCTGAAATTGGTAATTCTTAACATCAATTTCATCATTTAATTCTTGGCTAGCCTTTGAGCTACTTTAGCACATCATATCCTGAGCATTCCAAGAACTTAACATTGCTATGAAAAATTTTACTCAATTCATCAATTGTTTTTATTTTCAGTGACAATTAATTACATTGATTGGACTTGTGGTGTTTTGGTGTTTTGTAGTTTTTGCTCAGTGCATAGTACAACCAACATTTTTTATTTCACCATATTATAAGCTTAGTATCCATTTTGCTTCTTGACTAAAATTACCACAGCTGACATTTTACATTTTAACTCTGCTGACTTGCTTAGTGCATAAAATCTGTTATTTTCTTATTTGGTACAATTCCTTATAGTAATTTCTATTTCAATGAACCCATAATCCCATACAAATGTACAACTTCCTTGGAGCTACAAACCTCTACTGCCTGTTTCCATAAATATTTCCCAAATGAACTTTCATTTTAAAGCCCTTGTCAGATTATATGACCCATTAACATTCCATTGGATAATTGACATAAATAACACTATCCATTTGTGACCAAACTCAACAAATTTTGTCCAATTAATTTTTCAAAATCCCAAGTAAAAAATTGAATGACAATTTGAGAATTGGCTATAAGACCCGTTTGCAAAACATTATAAGTAAAAAATTGGGGATCTTAAAAGACTGAGTTGACATATATTTTATCATTTTATCTTAACATATTTGGAACTTGAGATGTTCATTGGAGTTGAATCACAGGGTATTTTATCAGTCTTGTTAGGGTGAAGGAATGAAATGGTAATTTGGAAATCCAATTAGTCATTTTTCTAATAAATGTGATCATTCATCACCCCCAAAAGGCGAAATGAGCCCATCCCCCCACTTTTCACTACTATGCCTGTTTGTATTAATGTCAACAATTAACATGAGGCAATGACCTGTGAGTCTATCAATAGGAGCTCTATATATTCGTATGATATTGTTGTTGTGAGGGTTCTAGATTTTGTCATGTTACAAAAATCTATTCTTCATTGGTACTGTTATGTGTCCTTCTAGTGGTTGAAGCATTTGGTCAAATAATCTACACCTAATTACACCAACAAAAGTGAAAATAGAAAATCTAAGTAATTTAATGTAAAAATGAATATCAAATCTCCTCCAACTATCAAATAGATACTATCTCTATAGAGCAGCAAATAGTTTGAATTGATTACAATGAACAGCTATTACATCTCAACATATCAATGCAGCAAATCTCATGTTCAGTATGTACAATTCTGGAGTTGGGTATAGAAATTGTGGTAATAGTAGCCAAAACTGAATTTCAGCAAAACGTTGGTGAGTCCATTTATATTTTGTATAAAATGTCAAATAATATAGACTGATCCTATTTTCCCAATTGGTAACTAAACAATCTGTGTCTTGAACCACCCTTTTTGGGGCGTTTTGTGAAAACTATCATGTTAGGGTGGGTGAGTCTCCCAGTCAAAAAGTTGATATTCTGCAATCATCAAGAAATTCAAAAAGATGGAGGGTATCAGATTAAAAACAATGCAATACCCAATACCCAATACCCAATACCCATGATTTACTTACAACAAAAACTCTCAGATGCTTTACCTCTTAAAGTATTCCATCAGAGTGAGCACCATAAATCACCTCTATGCATGTGACATGATCTCCACAAATTCAAACTTGTTATCAATATTCATTTTGTAGAAAGAATAGTAGTTGCTACCCAAAGATGCATCTGGTCATCTGGATAAATGGATTCCCTTCATCCTATTATACAGAAATTGCACAAGATTCCTCCCTACCAAAAGAATATTGATAGCATGGACAGTTGAGCATCATTTTCAGTTGTGTTTTGTTCATGATTTATACTGCAGAGTTGTAGGTCAATAGTTGTTTCAAATACTGTACCAAATGAACATTAGTGTTTTTGCCTGAACTATGTGGTCATTTCATAAGCTTCTGAGTTTTAAAAATTGCATTAATTGTTTGATGTGCAATTGCTCCAGAATACTGCATCATTGGTTCTAAACCAATTTTTGCTGATTTGATGCAGGTGCCGGGTGTTATAATATTGAATCTTAGTAAAAATAGTTCACAAAATGATGTGAAGTTGTTATCATTTCATTTCTGCTCTTGTAATAGAGGGTTAATGAGTCACATTAAGCAAAGCTGATCTACATCATGAAAAAATATACCAAACTAAGCTGAAACAAGCCATTTCTTACTATACAATGCCATGTTATGTCACCTAGTTGATCAAACACATCAAACTAACAGATTGAGCTGAGAAACAGCACCAACTTAAGTTACCAAAACAAGATAAACCTCAGAGCCAAGCTGAGCAGTTACTAGATCCATCAAGCCAAGCTAAACCACACCAATTCAAGCTCCCAAGGGGAGACGAGGAAATCAGATCCATAGTGGGACAAGACAACCCCAACAAGTAGATCATAGCCAAACAGAGCCAAGTCCAGCAAATCTTTAGGTGACAGAGAAGGGCCAAGCCAAATGATGCCAAACAAACTTGTAGGGATCAGAGCTGAACCAAGCAGAGCAAACTGGATCCATGCTTCAGGGGGTATGGTCAAGTCAAACCAAGCCAAGCTGCATGGGGTCAGCAGTCAGTTAGCCCAGTAATGATGTTCAAACAATCAACTCAACAATTCAGAACAAAAAATAGAGCCCATATCTGAAAAGTGATGGTAGGTTCAGCAGCCATTGCTGGTATTGATGCTAATATTGTGGTGAGGTTTTTTTACGAGATTGATTCCTGTATCTTGTTTTGATATTTTGCTGTCATTGTGATTTTTCATGGTATTGGGGGAGGTCACAGTGTTCAAGTTCAGACACAACCAGCATAGCTGCAATGCTCCCAAAAATTCTTTAGCTTATCATGACAAGTATTTGCATTGAATGCAAACTGAATCTGGGGAGTCAATACAAACATAACTCACAAAGGTGATAACACCAATGGGCATAGAAACTTGCTTCATATCCACAAATTGAATATAGCAGCATTCTCAATCAAATATGTGTTCAAATTCCTATTTGTGTTTGTTATCATAGCTAGAAGTGGGACATTTGTAATTCACCTACATTTCACTTGATCAGCTGCAACCATTATTGCTATGATCTCTAGTGACAACTTCTACAGTCATGAAAATTTGATACTCATCTTAAATACTGATATGCATATTATTGATATGCCAAATTATGAATTCAGTTTGCAAGAATGCAATGATTTGTGCCATGGTGTAGTTTGGTATGGGCCACTTGTTTTAATCTACCAATCCCCTCATCTTTCCAAGACAGGCATTCCACAATGAAATGAATCAACTTGTAATGATAGATTGGTCAGAGTTGAATATGATGAAATGTCAAAATTATCTAAACTGGCATCAGTTGAAAAACCATTTTTTGGATTTTTTTTATATATTGTGTTGATTGTATTAATTAAACTAAATTTGTACCATGCTGTAATTCAATACAAGTCTAGAGTGTATTATTCTTTTTGTTTGAACCAGTATTATGATATTGTTTGAAACAATATGATATTGTTGGAACAACATGATGCTCTACAATACAATACATTATCATTGATGAGGATAACAAAAGAAGCATTGGAGTTACAGCATCTGTTTTAGAAAATATTTATAAAACAAAACCCCTTTTGAATTTCCAGAAAGTATTCAAATCAATAATTTTGCTCAAATCATTCACAACATAAAAATAAGTATCTTTGGTTTTTTGCTCTGTACAACTTGAAGGTAAACAAAATAAATAAAATCATTCAAAGACATTCTACTAACAATGAAACAGGTAAAGTGTAATATTTTAGATTCTTGGTGTACTAAGAAAAGTGGCAGGTACAAAAGATATACAGGAAAGAAAATACCATGTGTAGTTTACATCATCACAATAATTGCAATATAACAGCCTTCTGAAATTCATCTCAAAAGAACTAAAACTTGAGTATGTGATATTAGAGTTCATGAGCAAAATTTTCACAGTAATGCTGGATGGATATATTGTATAGCTACAAGGCAACAAACATGTACAGATAAAGAACAAAGAACCACAAGACTGACAACAGCAACATATTTCTAATCATAAGTGTTTGACCTCATGAGTCATGGATCAACATTTTGTAAGTAACACAGAATCCTACTGTTTTGTATATCTACTGTAAGGGTACACAGATCAAGACTTACAAGCCTGACAATTTCCAACAGTATGCAGTATACCACAACATCAACAATGAAAATTATCAGCATAAAACCCAAATATATTTGCATTTATAGCAACAATACTCTTATTGTTCTAATACATAATACAAATTTTTACTTGATGACTATATTTACCACTATCTCTTTCTTCAAACTTACAGCTCAATGTCAGAGTACATAGTCCCTGATGAAAAATGGAAAATGAGAGTTGTTTTGAATGGTCAATCATCTTCAATCAAACCTTGTTATCTTATCTCTGTAATATCATAGTTTCCATCATCAAAATTTACATTCATATCTGATTCAACTTGACTGAAAGAATTTTTGTTCAAGTAAAATTGATGTTATCCAGAAGTTTTATGAACTCTTCAGAATCATTATTATTGCACAAATATATAAAGATGAAATAGATACTTTTGAAGATTTTTTCTATTGACACATCTCACAAGAAGGTCTTGGTGGCACTGTATGTTCAATTCAAATCTCTAATGATAGGTAAGTCTCCAAATTCTGAGGATGGAACCTTATCATTCAGTTCCTTGTCTGCTTTGCCTCTATTTAATCATCAACAGCTGATTTGTTTTGAAGATCTAGCCAATATGATTTGATGTCTCCATCTTCACATGTTCTAGAAGCAAGATTTCTATGAGTATGAAAAGTTGTCAAAGGTTCCACACACTTACAATCCCAATCATCTATTACCCTCCATATTGCAATGGCAATCTTTCCTACAAAGATAATTATCTTTTCCCCAAGCAATTCAACAAGTAGTATTGCACCAAACGTTCTACTGTCTTAGTATTGCACCAAACGTTCTAAAGTATTATATCCCTAGCTAGTTTCAAGTTTTTTTGAGAGGGACAAGCATTTTCATCACACAATTCCACATCTTCTTACTATTCTTTGATTAGTGAGTTGAATATCTGGATTTGTTTTTCCGCAAGGAATGCAAGCTGCTTGGAAAACTATAATTTAGTAAGCTGTTTAATTTCTGAAGCCCTCTGGGTCAGCTAAACTGTTTCAGTTGACCAACTCTCTTTGTAATTGATTGGAAGTGTTTTTCCTGATTCATGCCTTCAAATTCAAGGCTGTTTGAGGGGATAAGCATTTTTCATCACATCATATTGTTTTCATTGACTAAATGTTCACCCAAAGGAGCCATATTTCTGTGATCATTGAGATGAATTTCTGGATTTGTTTTTCCACAAGGAATGCAAATGTCATTTAGTAGGTGGTTTAATTCCTGAAGCCCTCTGGGTCAGCCAAATTGTTTCAGTGGACCTGATTGTATTTGTCCCTGATTGGAAGCATATTCTGATTCATTTTCATTGACAATTGGGATTAATAGCATTCAAGAGGTGTTCATAGAGGGATAAGCAACACTCAAAGAAAACCTTTTTCTTTGTCACTGTATTTGATTGAGTCTTTTTCAGTTGAAGGTTTGTAATAAGGTGCTGTGTCATAGTTGAGATACTTTCAGATAAAGATGTGGCATTGGATTTGATCAACAAAACTGTAGGAAAGGATTTGAATGTTGACCCAGATTGAAATTATTGACATGAACATTCATTAAAGTTTGCAACTACTTAAATAATACAATGTTCATTTCCCCAATATGGAACAATCCTGTGAATTCATTCTTAATACGCAGAAGGATTTGAGAAAATTGTGTTATGAAAACTATCACTTATTTGTACAGGGGAAAGTAATTGAAGATAAACTGTCGAATGGTTGCAGAAAAAATTTCAACACAATTCATTACAACCATCATTACCAACTATAATTATGCCATCCTTAAACTTTTCAGCACTTTTGTGGGGGATGAAATCTATGATTTATCAAAGAGAGATTCCAGGATTTTTCTGCTGTTCCAATTCAATCCCTACATGCATTAATGCACCTCCCATATCTTTCCTACAAATATATGGCATCTTCCATATGCTACAAAGTTCCTAGTAAGCCTAAACAACCATGTAGAACAAGATATTCATGGTATCACATGGATCAGAACAAAGTCAACAATTATTCATTTATTGGGTTTTCTTCCCCCTGGAGTTCCTTGCATTGTTCTTGACAAAAAACTCTATCAATACACAATACATAATAACCACCAAGATCAATTGACAAGTTCTTAAGAAACCTTGAGGAAAATTTGGAGATCCACTCCCTTTAAATCAAAATACCAAAAAGAGATTTCTGATCATTGAGGAACAGCTTGCTTGTTTGAAACGAAACAAAAATCAAACATCATCTGAAGAAAAAGTGTCTTCAGCAGACAACTCAAAGAAGTACAAGAATCTCCTCAGTTTAGTCAAGAGTAGCACTAAAGAAACGGCCTCAAGTATTTTTGTGGACAGTGATGCAATCAGCCATGAAGATTTTTTCAATGGAAAAAGTTTAGTTGAGCCCAATCAAGAGGAAGAATATTCTAATTTTACCCATTCTTTCATGATTCCTACTCAAACAAAAGCCACTTCAGAAGACAAGTAACAAAATGACAACAGTCTTGAACCATGTCTCTCTGCCAGTTCGAAGTGTATCAAAATTGCTAGCACTAGGAATTTTATCAATGTGGAGAAAGGTGATAAAAATGGAATTGTGAAAATACTGGAATGGTCAAAGAAGTCACTGTAGATGGAAATTGTGGATACCATTCTTTCTTCTTTCATCAGTGCATGTAATCACACAAAAAGAATATTTGGTGTCAATCTATTTCAGATGAGATCAACCAAACAGTTTCTTTTGAATATGTGGAATGAATTGAAGCAGTGATACCACAAGAACTATTTTCTATTCATTGAGGGAAAAAAGCAGGACAAGTCATTAATTGGTTGTGGAGATGATGTTAACAA
>JACCDI010115265.1_pt1 | contig 15757 bp, 15 predicted proteins | sample 7442791 | NCBI WGS metagenome assembly JACCDI01 (sample SAMN15323434, study PRJNA562643) | freshwater metagenome | isolation source: river surface water | place: USA:Blue River Watershed | collected 2017-08-15 | reverse complement strand
CCGCGTACACAGCCGCAGCCGCGCCAGCGGGGCCACCGCCCACGATCAGCACTTCATAGGGGTCTTTGGCGTCGAGCTTGGCCGCTTCGCGGGTGGCCGCACCTGTGTCGAGCTTGGCCACGATTTCTTCCACGCTCATGCGGCCCGAGCCGAACACCTGGCCGTTGAGAAACACCATAGGCACAGCCATGATCTGGCGCTCTTCGACTTCTTTCTGGAAAGCACCGCCCTCAATGACCACGGTTTTCACCTTGGGGTTGAAGATGGCCATGAGCGACAAGGCCTGCACCACGTCCGGGCAGTTGTGGCAGGTCAGGGACATGTAGACCTCGAAGCTGAAGTCGCCGTCCAAGCCTTTGATCGCGTCAATGACTTCGGGCTCGACCTTGGGCGGGTGGCCGCCGGTCCACAGCAAGGCCAGCACCAGCGAGGTGAACTCGTGGCCGAGCGGCAGGCCTGCAAAGCGCACGCCTTGCGTTTCACCCTCACGGGCGACCACAAAAGACGGCTTGCGCGCATCGTTGCCCGAGGTGTCCAGCGTGACCTTGTCCGACAAACCGACGATGGTTTCCAGCAGGCTCTTCATGTCGGTGCCGGTTTCGCTGTCGTCCAGCGAGGCGATCAGGCGGATCGGCTGGCGCAGCAAGCCAAGGTATTGTTGCAATTGGGCTTTGAGGGTGTCGTCGAGCATGGTTTTCTCCTGTTTCGGGCTGCACACATCCAGGGTCCCGCTTGTGGCGGGGCCTCGGAAAAAGGGTTTTGGGGGAATCGTTGAGGACAGCGCACACCCGGTTTGTGGCCTTGCTGCGCTGTGCTCAACGCCCTGCGCTGCAGGGTGTTGAAAGCCCCGAGAACAGGGCTTGGGGTCAAAAATTAGATCTTGCCAACCAGGTCGATGGAAGGAGCCAGAGTCTTGGCGCCTTCTTTCCACTTGGCGGGGCACACTTGGCCGGGGTTGGCGGCGGTGTACTGGGCAGCGGTCAGCTTGCGCAGGGTTTCCGACACGTCACGGGCGATTTCGTTGGAGTGGATTTCCAGGGTCTTGATGGTCAACTCGGGGTTGATGATGAAGGTGCCGCGCAGTGCCAGGCCTTCTTCTTCGATGTGCACGCCAAAAGCGCGTGTCAGGGCGAGTGTAGGGTCACCCACCAATGGGCACTTGGCCTTGCCCACGGCAGGCGAAGTCTCGTGCCAAACTTTGTGAGAGAAGTGGGTGTCGGTGGTGATGATGTACACCTCGGCACCGGCTTTCTGGAAAGCTGCGTAGTTGTCAGCCGCGTCTTCAATTTCTGTGGGGCAGTTGAAGGTGAAAGCCGCAGGCATGAAGATGAACACGTTCCACTTGCCTTTGAGGCTTTGCTCGGTCACTTCGATGAACTTGCCGTTGTGGAAAGCTTGGGTTTTGAATGGCTGAACTTGTGTGTTGATCAGGGACATGGTGTTTCCTTGGGTTGGTTTAAAAAAAACTATCAAATGAGAAAACTCATTGGTCGCAATCATAATGCAGCCTAGGGGTTTCTACTCATGAGTAGTTCCTATCAACCTCATAGGGAAAAGCTTTCAACTCAAGTCTTTCGATTTGTATTCTTAAAAATTTGTGTGAAGCCAAGGGCCAATCCCAGCCAAGCCAAAATCCACGCGGCCCCACCCCAAGGCACCAAGGCACGAAAGGTGTCAAAACCCCACACATGACGGGCGTACAGGTTGAAGCTGAACAGCAGCAAACCCGCCAACATGAGCCAGCCCGCCGCCAGCAGCCAGCGCGATGCCCCAAACGCCAAGGCCACCAAGCCCGTGAGGAGCAAGCCCACTGAATGAAATTGCTGCTGGCTCAAGGCGGTTTGCACCGCCGTCGGCACGCCCGCAGCAAACACCGGCAAATGGGCAAAAGCAGCGCTGAACACCACACTGCAGCAGGCGCTCAAAGCGCCCAAGCTGAGAAAAATTCGGGCAGAAAGGGAAAAAGACGGGGCGATCGGGGGCATGTCGGCTCTGGCACAAATTGAAAAACAAACCGCATTGGAGCACGTCTTCGCACCCGACCCTTGACTTTCATCAGCACCATGGACGGCTATCCAAGGCACAGTGAAACATCAAAACCAACAAAAGGAAGCCCCATGAAAATGCTGATCGACCTGTTTTCCACGGGATAAGGTCGTGTTTTCGAGTAGATCAGCTGTAATTTTGAATTTACTGCGAACGACTAAACCGTGGAAAGAGGGTAGAATAGAAGCGAAGTCGGCAAGAGATAAATTCGTACGCGTATCTACCTCGAAGCCTAATTTCGTCAGTCCTTCAGCCATCGAAGGATGAACCTCGTCGACGATCAAAACTCGCATATTACGCATCCATTCGATTTTTAATAAGATCTAAGGCTAGGAAGATGGCTTGTAAAAAGGAGCCCGGGTCAGCTACATTCGTGCCGGCAATATCATAAGCCGTTCCATGATCTGGAGACGTACGAATGACCGGTAGACCTGCTGTGAAGTTTACGCCTGAATCAAAAGCGATGTATTTGAAAGGAATTAATCCTTGGTCATGGTACATCCCTAAAACGCCATCAAATTCCTTGAATTGCGCTTTTCCGAAGAATCCATCCGCTGGGTAAGGACCAAAAACCAAGTTTCCTTTCGACCTAAATTCATCTACAACGGGTTGAATAATTTCCAATTCCTCTTGACCTAATAGTCCTGCCTCTCCTGCGTGTGGATTTAAACCTAATACGGCTAATCGAGGTTTGTCTACAGAGAAATCCTCCTTTAAACTCTTTAAGAATAAAGTGATTTTTGTACGAAGTAAATCGGCGTTTAAGGCCTTAGAAACCTCTAATAGAGGAATATGGCCCGTTGCTACGCCCATTCTAAAACCATCAGAAACCATCATCATTAGAGACGATTTAGCTTCGAAACGATCGGTTAAATATTCCGTATGACCCGGGAATGTAAAGTCTTCAGATTGGATATTGTGTTTATTGATAGGAGCCGTAACCAGTGCAGAAATCAATCCACGATCTAAGTCATTTGCGGCTTTTTCTAAACAATCAAAGGCTGCTTTTCCCGCTTCTTTCGTTTCTTTTCCTGGTTCTACTACCGTCGATGCGTCGTCCCAACAGTTGATGACAAAGCTTTCACCCGATTTTGCCTCGGATGCTTCTTTAATTACCGCGATGGACCATTCCTTTAATTCGAATTTTTGGCGGTAAAAATCCAATACCTTGGCAGAACCGTAAATCACAGGTGTACACCACTTTAGCAAGCGTGGGCTGGCTAAGGATTTCAAGATTACTTCGGGTCCGATTCCGTTGTAATCTCCTAACGTGATACCGATGATGGGTTTCATAAAAAGCAATTTTTTGTTCGACCTGCAAGTTAAGAAAAATCGCTAGAAGGCGGTAGAATTATTTTTCTTGGTAACGAACCTAATAAATATAGTATTTTTTTAAGTTTTACCAAATAAAATGCGGTATTTGATGCGAATTTCACAATATATTTAGCATTTTTGTTAGAATCTCCTATTAAACTGATTATGCCAAAATCATACGTCAAAAAAATCTCCAGTTTATTAATTGCTAATCGTGGCGAGATCGCTATTCGAATCATGCGCGCTGCATCCGAATTAGGAATTCGCACCGTTGCTGTTTACACGTTCGAAGATCGCTACTCTCTGCACCGTTACAAGGCGGACGAAGCTTACCAAATCGGGAAAGACGACGAACCTTTAAAGCCCTATCTGGATATTGAAGGTTTGATTTCTTTATGTAAATCGAAGAAAATCGATGCTATCCACCCAGGATATGGTTTCTTGTCTGAAAACGTGGTTTTAGCGACTCGTTGCAGAGAAGAGGGAATCGTTTTTGTGGGCCCTTCACCGGAAGCAATGAATGCCTTGGGAGATAAGGTAGCTGCGAAAGTGGCTGCTTTGAAGGCCAATGTGCCCATGATTGAGGATTCAAAAGGGGATTTATCGGATTATTCATTGGCCCTATCAGAAGCAAGACGTATTAAATTTCCTGTGATGGTGAAAGCGGCTGCCGGAGGTGGTGGTCGAGGAATGCGCGTGGTGAGAACGGAAGAGGAATTAGAAAAGGCCTATCAAGAGGCGAAGAATGAAGCGAAAAACGCTTTTGGAGATGAAACCTTGTTTATCGAAAAATTCATTGACGACCCTAAGCACATCGAAGTTCAATTATTAGGAGATCAGCACGGAAATTTAGTGCATTTGTATGAGCGCGATTGTTCGGTGCAAAGACGTTTCCAGAAAGTGGTTGAAATTGCTCCTTCTTTCGGATTAAAGGAGGAAACCAAGCAAAAATTATATGCTTACGCGCTTTCCATAGGTAAAGCAGTGAATTATTACAACGCGGGAACCGTGGAGTTTTTGGTCGATAAAGATGAAAATATCTACTTTATTGAAGTTAATCCGCGGATCCAAGTAGAACATACTATTACGGAGGAGGTGACAGGGATCGATATTGTCCGCACTCAGATCCTAATTGCACAAAATTACAAGTTGTCGGATCCCGGTATTTTCATTCAAAACCAAGCGGAAATCCCGTTAAAAGGCTTTGCGATTCAATGCCGTATTACAACGGAAGACCCAGCGAATGGATTTAAGCCGGATTTTGGTACCATTATCGCCTACAGAAATGCCGCCGGTTTTGGTATCCGTTTGGACGAAGGTTCCTCCTATCCAGGGGTGAAAATTTCGCCGTATTTCGATTCGATGTTAGTGAAGGTGTCTGCTAAAGGCCGTACCCTTCGCGGTGCGTCCGAGCGCTTGAACCGCGCGCTGACTGAATTCCGAATCCGTGGTGTAAAAACCAATATCCCGTTCTTACGCAACGTAATCACGCACCCTGTCTTCCAAGAAGGCCATTGTACGGTTCCATTTATTGCGAATCACCCGGAATTATTTAACTTCAAACCTACCCGTGATCGCTCTACGAAGGCGATTCGCTACCTAGGAGAAGTCATCGTTAACGGAAATCCGGATGTAAAAGTGAAGCCAACGGCTCCCTTCCGCACTCCGATCATCCCTTATGTGGATCCGATGGCTGAATATCCGAAAGGCAACAAGCAGTTATTAACTGAAATGGGTCCAGAAAAATTTGCGAAGCACATCCGTGATGCGAAGCAAATTTATTTTACGGATACAACCTTCAGGGACGGACATCAATCGCTTTTAGCGACTCGTGTTCGTACCCAAGATATGCTAGCCGTTGCGGACGGTTTTGCAAAATCCTTCCCTCAATTGTTCTCTATGGAGGTTTGGGGAGGGGCCACGTTTGATGTGGCGATGCGTTTCTTACAAGAATCTCCTTGGAAACGCTTGCAGGAGTTTCGCGAGGCAATGCCTAACATGCTGTTGCAAATGCTTTTCCGCGGTTCAAACGCGGTGGGATATTCCGCTTACCCAGATAATTTGATCGAAAAATTCGTAGAAAAATCCTCCGAAGCAGGAGTCGATGTATTCCGAATTTTTGATTCCTTGAACTGGATCGATGCGATGAAAGTATCGATCAAAGCGGTTCGGGAACGCACTCCGGGCCTTGCTGAGGCATCTATTTGCTATACGGGTGACGTCTTCACGAACGAGAAATACAATCTGCAATACTACGTGGATATGGCACGTCAGCTGGAAGATGCCGGCGCTCACCTGTTGTGTATAAAAGATATGGCAGGACTTTTACGCCCTTTTCAAGCGGAGAAATTAGTTGCCGAATTAAAGAAAGCGGTTGATTTACCGGTTCACTTGCATACCCACGATACGGCCTCTGTTCAATCAGCGACCTATTTAAAGGCCATTGAGGCTGGAGTAGATATTGTAGATGGCGCGTTAGGTGCGATGTCAGGTTTGACATCTCAGCCTAACTTGAACTCGTTAGTAGCCATGATGCAGGGTCATCCGAAAGCATCCGATTTGAATTTAGACTTACTAAACGAATACTCGAATTATTGGGAAGCAGTTCGTACGATGTATGCGCCGTTTGAATCCGAATTAAAGGCAGGAACGGCTGAGGTATACAATAATGAGATACCGGGCGGACAATACACGAACTTACGCGGTCAAGCGATTGCCTTAGGAGTAGGCGATAAGTTTGAACAATTAAAACATAATTATTCTGAGGCAAATACACTTTTTGGCGATATCGTTAAAGTGACCCCATCCTCGAAAGTAGTAGGGGATATGGCAATCTTTATGACAGCCAATTCCTTAACGGCGGAGGATGTATATGCCAAAGGTGCTACCTTGTCTTTCCCTGAATCGGTGAAAGACTTCTTCAAAGGTGGATTAGGTCAGCCATACCAAGGCTTCCCAAAACAGTTGCAGGAGATCATCTTAAAAGGAGAACACGCGATCGAAGGTCGTCCAAATGATCATTTAGCTCCGATTGATTTCGACGCTGATTTCAAGTCATTTACTAAGAAATTTCCAGAGGCTGAAGACGGTTTCTTCGATTACTTATCCTACAAAATGTACCCGAAAGTATACGAAGATTATTACAAGAATTCGGCCTTATTTGGTGAATTATCCGCCCTTCCAACTCCGGCCTTTTTCTACGGCCTGAAACAGGATGAGGAGATTATGATTACGATTGAGCCGGGTAAAACAATAATTGTTAAGTTCTTATATATGTCTGAACCTGATGAGTCAGGTTTACGTAATGTAACATTTGAATTGAATGGCCAAGCTCGACGCATTAAGATTTTAGATAAAAACGTCAAAGTCGAACGTGCGCAACACGCGAAAGCAAAAGTAAAAGGCGACATCGGAGCACCATTGCAAGGACGATTGTCCCGTATTTTGGTGAAACCGGGCGATGAGGTGAAATTAAATGCACCACTGTATGTGATTGAGGCGATGAAGATGGAATCGATCGTTTCCGCGCCATTTGAGGGAATTGTGGGAAATGTGATATTAACCGAAGGAACGGTAGTGGAGCAAGAGGATTTGGTATTGACCTTAGAAGAAGCTAAACTGCCAGAGCCAAACGTGGAAGAATACTTATTCGTGTACGGAACTTTGCGTCGTGACTGTGGTAACGATTTACACCGCTTAATTGCCCGTAATTCAGACTACATCGGTATGGCGACTTACCAAGGTCAAATGTACCAAGTAGCTGATTATCCGGGTATTATTCCGTCAAATGATGCGAAAGATCAAGTAATAGGTGAATTGTATTTATTGTCCAATACGATTAAATTATTGAACGTGTTAGACGAGTATGAGGAATACAATGCCGACATGCCTGCAGAAAGCCTATTCGTCCGGGAGCAAGTGAAAGTAAGCTTGAAAGGCAAGGAAATCGAAACGTATGCGTATTTATATAATAAGAAGATCGATCCTAAAACACGCATAGCATCTGGTGATTATGTGAAAGGCTAATGAAAAAAATCGCCCTTTTTTGTTTGTTCTCCATCGCCCTACAAGCGCAAAGTCCGCTATTGAAGGCGCATGCTCATAATGATTACGAACACGAAAGGCCCTTTTTTGATGCTTTTCAATTAGGTTTCGGTTCTATTGAGGCAGACGTTTATGCGGTGAATGGCGAATTATTAGTGGGGCACGAACGCGCCCACCTAAGCCTGAATCGGAATTTAAAGGATTTGTATATTGATCCGATTATTCGCGTTCTGAAAGCCAATAAAGAAGGTAATTTCCATCAATTATTGATTGATTCAAAGACATCAGCTGATTCTACTTTGCCACTTATTATTGCCGCTTTGAAGCCCCATGCGGAAATTATTCAACAAAAAGGTTTTCGGATAGTTATTTCAGGCAATCGACCTACACCTGCTAAGTACATTGAGTCACCCGCTTGGATTACGTTTGATGGGCGCTCAGATGAGCGTTTTCCTACTTCTAAAGTAGTGTTAGAAAGTGAATCGATGTTGAAGTTTGGCTTTTGGAATGGTCAAGGTCCTATCCCTGCCACTTTAAAAGAAAAACTCAAAAACTACGTGGATCAAGTTCATGCAAATGGCCGAAAAGTACGTCTGTGGGCTACCCCAGATTCGCTTTTAGGCTACCAAGCCTTGTTAGCTATTGGAGTAGATTACATCGGGACCGATAAGCTCAGTCTTTTAGCAGATTATTTGAAATTCAGCGAGAGTAAATAAGCTGGGATAGAGGCTTTTAGAATAAAACCTCTTTCTATGACAACTAGACGCGAATTTCTGATTAAATCCTCATTGTTTTCGGTAGCCCTTAGCCTTCCGGCTTTTGGAAAAGCGAAAAAATCCTATTCTATGGGTTATTCTGCCATTACTTGGAGTGGCCAAGATGAACAAGCGATTCAAGAAATTTCAGCACTGGGCTTTAAAGGTATTCAGTTACGTGCAAATACCTATGCGAAATACAAGGATAATGTGGCTGCTTTAAAAGCGTTATTGGATCAATCAGGCTTGCAATTATGCATGTTTTCGAGCGGAAATGTGGAGATTGATCCTGCCAAAGTAGAGGCATCTATCGCCCAGCATGTCAAACATGCTTCTTTTGTCAAAGCTTTAGGTGGAACCTCGATTCAATTAACTAACTCTTTGCGCAAGAAAGGGGTGAAGCCGGAGGAGAAAGACTTAATTCGTTTAGCAGAAGTGATGAATGAAATCGGTGCTAAAACGAAGGAAATTGGCATTCAAGCCACCTACCATAACCACATGGACCAGTTTGGGGAGACGCCAGAGGAAGTTGAATTGCTGGTTAATCACATGGATTCTACTAAAGTAAAATTACTTTTAGATGTTGCTCATTATTACCAAGGTGGAGGTAACCCTGCAGAAGCGGTGTTGAAATACAAAAAGGTATTGCACTCGCTTCACGTAAAGGATGTTCGTCAAACGGAGCCTCGCTATCGTTTTGTTGAGCTTGGCCAAGGCAAAGTGAATTTAGAGGAGGTGTTCGCGAATTTGGACAAAATTAAATTCAAAGGCTTCGCCATTGTGGAATTAGATGCAGTTCCAGACGCCGGAAAAACACCATTATCTTGTGCACAGACCAGTAAGGTATTTTTAAAAGATAAAATTCAGTATCCTTTTTCTTAAATTGCAGCCTAATTGATATTCAGATGGCTAGTAAAAAGGATCCTGCAATTGGATTTATCTTCGTTACCTTATTAATTGATGTTCTTGGAATTGGATTAATTATCCCCGTTTTACCCACCCTTATTAAGGGTTTTGTGGGAGGAGATATATCCGTAGCTTCTCAATATGCCGGCTGGCTAATGGCTTCTTATGCGATAATGCAGTTCTTATTTTCCCCAGTTTTGGGCGGATTATCGGATCAAGTGGGTCGCCGCCCCGTTATTTTAGCCTCTTTATTTGGCTTTACGATTGATTATTTAGTGCTGGCTTTTGCTCCTAATATCACCTGGTTGTTTATTGGTCGGATTATGTCAGGAATTACGGGAGCCAGTTTTACCACGGCTCAGGCTTACATTGCTGATGTTTCAAAGCCAGAAGATCGCGCGAAAAATTTTGGCGTGGTTGGTGCAGCTTTTGGTGTTGGGTTCATCATTGGTCCTGCGATAGGAGGCATGCTTGCTTCCTATGGAGACCGAATTCCATTCTTTGCTGCAGCTGGTTTGACCTTAATGAATGGAATTTATGGCTATTTTGTCTTGCCAGAGTCATTGGCAAAATCAAATCGACGCCCGTTTGATATTAGCCGAGCAAATCCTTTGGGATCCTTAAAAAACCTAACAAAATATCCTTTGATTGCTGGTTTAGTGGGGGGATTTTTCTGCTTACAATTAGCGGGTCAAGTACATCCAAGTACTTGGTCCTATTTTACGATGAAAGTATTTGGCTGGACACCTGATCAGGTAGGCTATTCCTTAGCCTTTGTGGGATTAATTGTAGCGATTGTCCAAGGAGGGTTAGCTCGGGTGATTTTGCCCAAACTAGGCGAAATACGAGCCATTTCTTATGGTCTATTGCTGTATGGTATGGGATTTTTTATGTTTGCTTATGCGACTAAATCGTGGATGATGTATGCCTTTATGATTCCATTCGGATTAGGTGGAATTGCTGGACCAGCGCTTCAAAGTCTGATTACCCAGCAAGTAGGTCCGAATGAACAGGGTGAATTGCAAGGAGGATTAACCAGTTTGCAATCGATTACGACGATTTTTGGCCCACTCTTAGCCTCTAATTTATTTGCCTATTTTGCATCTGAGCGCGCGCCTATATTATTTCCAGGAGCCGCTTTTTTTATGGCTGCTATTTTAGTGCTTGTTGGATGGTTTATCGTTATGCGTTCCATCCCTAAGAAAGCACAATAATTTTACTATCTTTCGAAAAATAAATCCTTAAAGAATGAAAACAATGTTCAAATCAATTTGCCTTGTGGCAGGAATTCTTTTCACAACGGCAGTTTCTGCGCAATCGACGGAGGAAATTTTAGCTAAACACGAAGCGGCCATGGGTGGCGCGGAGAAATGGGCTGAAGTGAAGACGGCAGTCGTAAAAAATAAATTCAGTGTTCAGGGAATGGACATTGAAAGCAAAACTTCTTTAGTAATCGGAAAATCATTTCGAACAGAGGTAGAAGTAATGGGTAATAAAATTATTACCGTCATCGATGGTGACAAAGGTTGGATGAATCGCCCGGCTATGATGGGTGGAACTGGTCAACCTGAAGATATGCCTTCAGATCAGGTTAAAATGGCTAGCTCTCAAAAGACACTAGGTTCTATTTTAACCAATGCGAAAAAAGAGGGTTACAAGATCGAATTAGTTTCTAAGGAAAAATTGGATGGAGCTGATGTGTATCTTTTGACGGTTACGAAGCCTTCTGGTGAAGACAGTAAGGTATATGTTTCAATAGCTACTCATTTTGTGGTGAAGACTCAGGCTAAAGTTCAGGTAAATGGCCAAGAAGTTGAATCAGAAGTGAGCTTTTCTAATTATAAAATGGTCAATGGCTTAGCTTTTCCTCATACGGTAGAAACAGCTAATCCTATGGGAGGTATGATGACGGTAGAAACCGTATCGGTGGAAATTAATCCTACTATTGATCCAGTAATCTTTGCTAAACCAAGTAAATAATCAAGTGATTTTCGCTTCATAAAAAAAGGGCTTCAGAAATGAAGCCCTTTTTTTAGGGTAAAAATTGTTGGATATGATTTCGGGCACTTCGAATCGCCTTGTCTATATCCTCTTCAGAGCCTTCATAAGCCTTATCTTCTACTTCAATCACGATAGGTCCTCGGTAACGAACGTCGTTCAAAGCAGAAATGAACTTACCCCAATGAATATCACCTTGTCCTGGTATTTTAGGTGAATGGTAGTCAAGTGGATTCGCTAATATCCCAACTCGGTTTAATTTCTCAGGATACACTTTTACATCTTTTAAGTGTACATGGTGAATTCGGTCCGCATAATGATAGATAGGGTAGGTGTAGTCCATCATTTGGAAAACCATATGGGATGGATCATAATTTAGGCCAAAATTCGACGACGGAATTATCGTAAATAACTCATCCCAAATCTTGGGAGTAGTCATCAAATTCTTCCCACCTGGCCATTCGTCATCCGTGAAAAACATAGGACAATTCTCGATCCCTATTTTGATCTGAAGCGAATCTGCTAAAGCGATAATTTCTGGCCAAACCTCCGTAAATCGACTGATATTAAAGGCCACATTCTTGGTATAATCACGTCCTACAAAGGTATTCACACGCGAAATGCCTAAAACGGCGGCCGCTTTAATGACTTTCTTGATATGCTCTCGATAAAAAGCAGCTTGTGTTTCATCTGGATCTAGTGGATTTGGATAATACCCGAGAGCGGATATTTTAACCGGATGTTGGGCTAATTTATCTTTTAACGCGATAAGATCCTCCTTTGACATTTGGTCAACTGAAATGTGAGAAACGCCTGCATACCTCCGTGCATCAGAAGAGGAGGATGGCCAACACATCACTTCAACACAGGCAAAGTGTTGCAGCTGAGCGTAATCTAAAACCTCAAAAAGGCTTTTATGAGGAAGTATAGCTGAAACAAATCCGAGATCTAGCATCTTAGTATTTCTTTTTTTCTAAGCCATAAAACAAAGCAAATGAAGCGGTCGCAATCCAAAGGCCGACAGCCTCTCTTGCTAATTCTTGATTATGAGTCTTCATACTCAAGCCATCTGTTAAGAATCCTTCCCAAGCTGTCATTTCTACCCATAATTGCAATCCGGCAAAAAAGGATAGGGCAACTAATACAATTAATAATTCAGGATTCGTTTTTCCCCGCATTGCTTGTAATGAGGTATAAACGGCAGTTGCATATACGGGAACCCACAAAATAGGATCAGGATCATTCAACTGCCAATACGTGAATAGCAAAAAAACAAGGCTAAAAAAACCTCCCAAAATGAATTGCACGTTTCTCATATTAATTACATAGGTTTTTTACAGCCTCTGAAGCTCCAGGATAATTCAGTTTTTGAGCTTGCTGAAAGGCTAGGCAGGCTTTTTCGTTTTCTTTTGATTTTATATAACTAAGGCCTAGCGCATAATAGGCTTTACCAAAATTCGGGTTTATCTCCGCCGCTTTTGCAAAATCAGCAATAGCCCCGGTAAAATTTTCTTCTTGGAATAGAATATTCCCTCGATTGTAATAGGCATTTATGTCTCGAGGAGCCAATTTGATGGCTTGTGTAAAATCAATTTTAGCTTTTGCTGGTTGCGCTAGGGCCGCTTGGATAATCCCTCTTTGGAGATATCCTGCGCTGGAATCTGGCTGTGAAGTGATGGCTTTATCCGTTGGAGCTAAAGCTTTATCCCAAACACCTTGTTCCATTAAAACAGCCCCTAGATTCATTTGAGCCGTATATAAGGAAGGTTTTAATTCAATGGCTTTGCGATAAGCTGCTTCTGCCTCCGGATAATTTTTTTCTTGAAATAGGATGACGCCTCGTAGATTATATGCTTCTGCTAAACCGGGGTTTTTCTCAATTGCTTTCTGTAATGCTTCTTTGGCAGAAAGCGTTTCTCCTTTCTTAAGACGTGCTTTCGCTTCATCTAACCAAGCCTCTCCAGAAGTAGAACATGCCCAGGCAACGCAAAGGCTTAAAAATAGAATCAATTTTTTCATCATTTAAAGTTAAGGGGCTATTCCAAAAAAACGATATTTATTTTGAAAAAACCTGCTTTTTTGCCATCTTTGTCCTGGCAAATTACCAGCTCCCGCTGAATCCCCCAGGTCTTGATCGAAGCAAGGGTAGGTCGGTCGTAGCGGTGAATTTGCCATTTTTTTGTTATAAAAATCTGACCTATGAAATTTTTTATCGATACAGCGAACCTAGCACAAATTAGAGAAGCACAAGATTTAGGTGTTTTAGATGGTGTTACAACAAACCCTTCCTTAATGGCTAAAGAAGGAATCACCGGAAAAGACAATGTATTACGTCATTACAAAGCAATTTGTGATATTGTAGACGGAGATGTGTCTGCTGAAGTAATCGCCACAGATTATGAAGGTATGATTCGCGAAGGTGAAGAATTAGCGGAGCTGGACGATAAAATCGTAGTTAAGATTCCAATGATCAAGGACGGTATCAAGGCCTTGAAATATTTTTCAGAAAGAGGAATTAAAACGAATTGTACACTTGTATTCTCTGCAGGGCAAGCTTTGTTAGCTGCTAAAGCAGGTGCAACCTACGTTTCCCCTTTCATCGGACGTTTAGATGATATCTCTTTCGATGGTATAGAATTGATCGAACAAATTCGGTTAATCTATGATAACTATGAATTTGATACTCAAATCTTAGCAGCCTCTGTTCGTCACCCTATGCACATCATTAAATGTGCAGAAGCTGCAGCTGATGTGATGACAGGTCCTTTATCTGCTATGCTTGCTTTATTAAAGCACCCATTGACAGATAATGGTTTAGCACAATTTTTAGCGGATCACGCAAAAGCAAATTCTTAATTAACCTAGGCGATATTTATGTCTGTTTTATCTTTTGAACAAGTAAGTATTTCACAAGAAGGTGTTAACACACTAGAAGACATTAATTTAACAATTAATGAGGGGGATTTTTATTATTTAATTGGTAAAACAGGTAGCGGAAAGAGTACTTTTTTCCGTAGTATCATTGCGGAAATTGGTCTACAATCTGGGACAGCCTCGGTGGCAGGGTATTCATTGAATACCATCAAGCGATCAGAGGTTCCTTATTTAAGACGCAAGTTAGGCTTCGTTTTTCAAGATTTTCAATTGTTGACAGATCGCAATGTCGAGAAGAATTTGGCTTTCGTTTTAGAAGCGACAGGACATACAAGCAAGGATGAAATTCGATTCAAAATTGAGGAGGTTTTGGCGCGCGTGGGAATGAGTTCTGCCATTACTAAGCGAATTCATCGACTTTCTGGAGGAGAACAACAACGCATTTGTATCGCACGTGCCATTCTGAATAATCCTGTATTATTGTTAGCAGATGAGCCTACAGGCCATTTAGACCCAGAGGTTTCTTTGGAAATTATGCAGTTATTTAAGGAATTGAATCAAAGTGGAATGGCCATCATTATGGCGAGTCACGATTACACTACCATGGCTAAAGTTCCAGGCCAAATCCTAAAATGCGAAGGTGGTAAAATCTTCCCTGTCGCAAGTCTGTAGTCCTATTTTCCCGTATAGTAAATCACTGGAATAATACATTCCTCTAACGAGATGCCTCCGTGTTGGAAGGTATTTCTATAGTGGTTTACGTATTGGTTATAATTATTAGGGTAAGCAAAAAGATTGTCCTCTTTAGCGAAAACATAAGTAGTAGATACGTTTGGTTTAGGTAAGAAGATATTCTCCGGCTTACGGCAAACCATCATTTTGTTCGTCGCATCCCAGTTTAAATTTTTCCCCTGTTTGTAGCGCAAATTCGTATTGGTATTGCGATCTCCTACGATTTTAATGGGATTTTGTACGCGAATCATCCCGTGGTCCGTGGTGATAATCACGCGACCTTTTTTCTCCGCTATCTTTTTCAATAAGTCGAAGAGGGGAGAATGCTGGAACCAGCTAGACGTTAAGCTGCGGTATGCTGATTCATCTGGGGCTAATTCTTTAATCATCGCCATATCTGTTCGGGCATGGGATAGCATGTCGACAAAGTTGTAGACGATGACATTAAAATCATTCGTTGCTAATTTGTTGAAATTATCAACTAATTGTTTTCCTTGGTATTGGTGAACAATCTTGTGATACGAGCTTTTAGCATTGATTCTCAATCGTTTCAATTGCTCCTGCAAGTAAAATTCCTCGTATTTATTATACCCCTCTTCATCTTCCGAATCCCCTAAATCATACACCCATTTATCAGGATAATTCTTCGCCATTTCAGATGGCATCATCCCCGCAAAAATGGCATTTCGGGCATAAGCCGTGGTGGTAGGCAATATAGAGTAATAGTTGTTCTCAGACTCTAATTGGAAGTATTCTTGAATGTATTTATCTAGGGTTTTCCACTGATCAAATCGCAAATTATCAATCAATATAAAATAGAGTGGGCTCTTGTCGTTAATCTTCGGAAAAACGTGCTTCCGAAGCATTAGATGCGATAAAACAGGTGTTTCAGCATCCGGTTTTTGTAACCAATCTTCGTAATTGTTCTCGATGAATTTGCTAAAATGGGCATTTGCCTCATTTTTCTGATTGTTCAAAACCTCTGCCATCGATTTGTTTTCTGTGGTGTCGATTTCGAGTTCCCAATAGACTAGCTTTTCGTAGATGTCGGACCATTCTTTGGCATTTAAATGATCCTGGTATTGCAT
>JACCDI010633815.1_pt1 | contig 15759 bp, 14 predicted proteins | sample 7442791 | NCBI WGS metagenome assembly JACCDI01 (sample SAMN15323434, study PRJNA562643) | freshwater metagenome | isolation source: river surface water | place: USA:Blue River Watershed | collected 2017-08-15 | reverse complement strand
CGGCCAACATGTACCAGCGCACCGCATCTGCACCATGCTGATCCATTAGCGCCATCGGTTCTAAAACATTTCCTAAATGCTTGCTCATCTTTCGACCATCTTTATCCAAGATATGTCCAAGGCAGAGTACGGTTTTGTAAGACGATTGATCAAAAACTAAAGTCCCAATCGTCATTAGAGTATAAAACCAACCACGAGTTTGATCGATTGCTTCGCAGATGAAGTCTGCCGGGTAAGAATTCTTAAACTTCTCTTCCGAACCAGGCTTATGCGGATAACCCCATTGGGCAAAAGGCATGGCACCTGAGTCATACCAGCAATCAATTACTTCAGGAACTCGCACCATTTTAGACTTGCACTCGGCGCACGAAAAAGTAATCTCATCTACGAATGGTCTATGCGGATCCAACGAAGTTAAATCTTTGCCAGTTAATTGACTAAGCTCTTTCAAAGAGCCAACTGCTAATTCATGTTTGTTTTCGCAGCGCCAGATCGGTAGCGGAGTTCCCCAATACCTATTTCTAGAAAGTGCCCAATCAATATTGTTATTCAACCAATCGCCGTATCTTCCGGTCTTGATTGTTTCTGGATGCCAGTCCGTCTGTTGATTCTCGCGAAGTAAAGCATCTTTGATAGAAGTGGTGCGGATATACCAAGACGGTTGTGCGTAGTAGAGCAAAGCGGTATGGCACCGCCAGCAATGGGGATATTGGTGTTCGTATGGTTGGTGCTTATAGAGCAAATTTCGATTTTTAAGTTCTTTTACGATTGGTTTATCGGCATCTTTGAAAAAGAGATCGCCTACTAATTTGATTCCGGATTCGAAGTGTCCATCCGGTCTGACTGGATTTACGGTAGGTAAGTTATATGCGCGGCAAGTCTTTAGATCATCGGCTCCAAAAGCTGGAGCTTGGTGAACAAGTCCAGAGCCATCTTCTGTAGTTACGTAATCTGCTAGCACCACAAAATGTGCATCCGGTATCTCAACTACATCAAAAGGTCTCTGATATTTGAGATGTTCAAGTTGGCTACCTTTAAATCGCTTTAAAATCTCTAACTCTCCATCAAGTTTTCCGATGAGCGCTTCTGCGATTACTAGAACTTCTACGCTTTCTTCTTTACTTACTTTCACTGCCACATAATCAACTTCAGGGTTTGCCGCTACCGCAGTATTTGAGATCAGAGTCCACGGGGTTGTGGTCCATACCAGAAGCGATGCCCCCAAATCTTTTAACTCTCCACTGGCAATTGGAAAACGAACGTAAACCGATGGGTCAGTTACGGTTTCGTAGCCTTGCGAAATCTCGTGGTCAGATAAACCGGTGCCACAGCGTGGGCAATAAGGTGCTACGCGATGGTCTTGAACGAGTAATCCTTTTTTCCAAATCTCTTTTAAACTCCACCAAACAGATTCGACATATTCTGGCGACATGGTCCAATAAGCTTCATCGAAATCGACCCAAAATCCCATTCGATTAGTCATGGCGGTAAATGCATCAACATGGCGCTGAACTGATTCGCGACACTTAGCGTTGAACTCTGCAATTCCAAATTTCTCGATATCGCCTTTACCTGAAAATCCCAATTCTTTCTCTACTGCAATCTCAACTGGCAGTCCATGACAATCCCAGCCCGCTTTTCTAACTACTTGATGGCCTTTCATGGTTTGATATCTCGGAAAAACATCTTTAAAAACTCGGGCTTCGATGTGATGGGTACCGGGCATTCCGTTGGCGGTTGGCGGACCTTCGTAAAATGTCCATGAACTCTGCCCCTCATGGGCTTTGACGCTTTGATGAAAGATCGAATTGCTCTCCCAGAATGAGAGCACCTCGCGCTCCATTTTCGGTAAGTCAATGGAGGCCGGAATTGCACGATAGCCGGTCATCAGCAAATTCTAATTGAAGCCCCATAAGGCAGGCTAATCGCGTGGCTGATTGGCTATCGACCCTAGAGATAAATTAAAGTTTCGCCCTCATGGCATTTAAGAAACTTGCGAAGAAAATCGCCAAAAAATCCGCAAAGAAGGCTGCGAAGAAGCCTGTCAAAAAAACAGCTGCGAAACCTGCTAAGCCTGCAAAGAAGCTAGCAAAGAAGAGTGCAAAGAAACCTGTTTTAAAGAAGAGTGCAAAGAAGCCAGCCAAACCAGTTAAACCTGTTTTGAAGAAGGCAGCATCGAAACCTGTAAAGCCAATAAAAAAGGCGAGCAATTCAAATATAAAAACTTCAGCCATCGCAGGTTCTAAAGCAACTCTAAAGGTGGATACCAAGAATCAGACAGTTCAGGTTGCAATGGCAACTGCGCAAATTGCAGAGGCGGTTGTAGAAGAGAAACGCCTGATGATGCCACCACCGCCTCCACCAAAAAAGAGCGGCAAGCAGGTTCACCTAAAACCACTAAAGAGCGCTCCGGCTCCACTTGTAATTCAAGATAATGAAATTTGGACCGCCACAGAACTTAAGAACATGCGCACTGCACTATCCAAGGATCTCGAACGATTACGAATCGATTTGGCAAAAGTTGAATCAGAGATGGATTCATTGATTCAAGATGGCGGAGAAGGTGCGGGCGATGATCAAGCAGATGCTGGTAATAAAACCTTCGAACGCGAACATGAGATGTCGCTATTGATTAATGCACGTGACATGGTAATTCAGACCGAACGCGCTATAGAGAGAATTGATAACAAGAGCTACGGTGTCTGCGAAGTCTGTGGCAGCCAAATTGGCAAAGCTAGACTAGAAGTCTTTCCGCGCGCCACACTCTGCATGTCTTGCAAGCAGAAGGAAGAGCGTCGTTAGCCGTTTTTCCGTCAATAGCCCCAGAACAAAAAACTGGAAGTTAACTTTTCTTTTAGCTTGGATCATTTGGTTGGCAGATTATCTAACTAAACAATGGGCACTCGAATATCTGCCCGGCAAAGATATAAAGGTATTCGGAGAATTTCTTAAACTTCAATTAACGTTCAACACTGGAGCAGCCTTTGGACTAGGCGCAAATGGTGCTGGGGTATTGCTTGCTTGCTTTGCAATTGGCGCTTCATGTTTAGTCGTCTATTACGCACCATTTCTTACTAGCCGAGCTTGGGCTATAGCTTTTGCGCTCGTCTTAGGTGGCGCAATCGGAAATTTAACAGACCGTGCTTTCAATTATCCAGGACTTTTTCGTGGCCCAGTAACTGATTGGCTGAAGCTACCAAATTGGCCAAATTTCAATTTGGCAGATACCGCAATCGTGCTTGCTGCACTTATGGCTTTTATCTTAACTGCGAGGAACATCAGCCCAATAGAAAAAAGTAATTTGAATCGAAATGGGTATGCCTGATATGGCGCGCGAATCTGTCGAGGTCGAGATCACAGAAGAATTTGATGGCGAGCGAATTGATAGCGCTCTAGCAACATTACTTGATCTCTCAAGGAGCGCAGTCGTTAAATTGCTCGAATCAAATGAGATAACTCTTGGACATCGCAAATTGGGAAAATCTGATCGCGTAGAAGTTGGACAGAGGATATCGGTGCTACTTCCAGAGACTGAGGCAGGTGCGGCAATACCACCAACTCCACTTGAATTGGAGATTGTTTATCAAGATACCGATTTAGTAATTGTTAATAAGCCTGTTGGGTGTGCAGCTCACCCAAGCCCTGGATGGCATGGCCCTACAGTTATCGGAGCGCTAATTGCAAGCGGTATTCCATTGACAACCAGTGGCCCTGCGGAGAGACAAGGGATTGTCCAGAGATTAGATGTCGGCACAAGTGGATTAATGATGGTTGCAAAGAGTGAACCTGCATATTTGAAACTGAAAGACATGTTTCGCCATCGGGAAATTAAGAAGACTTATCATGCGTTAGCACAAGGTCATATTGAACCTGCGATCGGAACCATTGACGCGCCAATTGATCGCCACCCGAAAGATGATTACAAGATGGCGGTGGTTTTAGATGGGAAACCTAGTATCACCCATTACGAGGTCATCGAATATCATCGTTCGGTCTCATTGCTTAAAGTGGAACTTGAAACTGGTCGTACACATCAAATCAGAGTGCATCTTTCAGCAATTAGACATCCATTGGTGGGAGACCTGACTTACGGAGCAGACCCCAATTTGGCAGAGGAGATCGGGGTAAATCGCCCCTGGCTTCATGCCGCAGCGCTCGAATTCACCCATCCGCTAACTGGAGAAGCGATCAGTGTTACTGCGAAATACCCGAATGACTTGCAAGAATCACTTTCACGCTTAAGCCAAGCAGTCTTGCCATAAGCACCCGTGTTTCCTGATAAATCCTCGAAATTCTCTCTAATTAGGGACTAATCTCCAGCCTCGTGTCCGCCAATTCATTCGCACATCTGCATGTGCATACCGAGTACTCGATGCTCGATGGTGCGGCGCGAATTGCGGATCTATTAAAAGAAGTCGCTGAGCAGAGAATGCCAGCAGTGGCGATTACTGATCATGGAAATCTCTTTGGCGCCTTTGAATTTTATAAACAAGCTAAAAAAGTTGGAGTGAAACCGATCATTGGACTTGAGGCGTATGTAGCACCTGAGACTCGATTTGATAAGAGAAGAGTTCAATGGGCCGATGGTGGGGAAGATGATGTCTCTGGCGGCGGTGCATACACTCACATGACGCTACTTTCAGAGAACAATGAGGGTCTTGCAAATCTTTATCGCTTGGCTTCGTTATCTTCACTTGAAGGGTTTTATTACAAACCAAGAATTGACCGTGAATTACTAAGCAGATTTAGCAGAGGCCTTATTGGAACTACCGGCTGTGCTGGTGGTGAGATTCAAACGCGATTACGCATGGGAAATTATAAAGAAGCCCTCAAAGCAGCAAGCGAGTTTAGGGATATATTTGGCAAAGATAATTTCTTTGTTGAGATCATGGATCATCAAATTGATATCGAAGACCGAGTCAAATCAGACTTGATAAAACTATCTAGCGAGCTATCTATTCCACTTCTTGCCACAAATGATCTGCACTACACGTACAAAGAGGATGCTCAAGCACATGAAGTTCTGTTATGTGTTCAATCAGGCTCTACCATGGCAGATCCAAAGCGATTCAGATTCGAGGGAGATCAGTACTACTTAAAGAGCGCAGCAGAGATGCGAGCGTTATTTAAGGATCATCCAGAAGCCTGCGATAACACCTTAGTTATCGCCGAGCGAGTAGAGATCACACTTCGCGAGGGTGAAAATCTGTTGCCGAAATTTCCAGTCCCAGCAGGGGAGACTGAAGATTCTTGGTTAGTCAAAGAGGCCGAAGCGGGCTTGATTTCGAAATTTGATGGTCGAGTACCGGATCAATATAAAGAGCGCTTACGTTTCGAGTTAGATGTTATGCAGAAGATGGGCTTCCCTGGTTACTTTTTGGTAGTCGCAGACTTAGTCGGTTATGCCAAGAAGAGTGGGATTCGAGTTGGTCCTGGTCGTGGTTCTGCTGCCGGATCTTTAGTCGCATATTCATTAGGAATCACAGGGTTAGATCCCATAGAACATGGTTTGCTTTTTGAGCGCTTTCTAAATCCAGAGCGCATATCGATGCCAGATATCGATTTAGATTTTGATGAACGTCGTCGTGGCGAAATGATCAAGTATGCCACCGAGAAATATGGAGAAGATCGAGTTGCGCAGATCATCACTTACGGAACAATCAAGTCCAAACAATCTATAAAAGACTCAACCCGAGTACTTGGATATCCATATGCCATCGGAGAGAAATTGACCAAAGCTCTACCACCGTCAATTATGGGTAAGGATATTTCTCTAGCTGGAGTTTTTGATACCAAAGACCCAAGGTATGGTGAAGCTAGCGAATTTCGTTCACTTTACGAATCAGACCCAGATCTAAAGAAAGTTGTTGACACTGCCAGAGGTTTAGAAGGTTTGAAGCGGCAGTGGGGTGTGCATGCAGCAGGAGTGATTCTCTCTCGCGAACCATTACTCGATGTGATTCCAATTCATCGCCGCGAAAATGACGGAGCAATCATTACGCAGTTTGATATGGGTGCCTGCGAAGCCACTGGATTATTAAAAATGGATTTCCTAGGCCTTCGAAATCTATCGGTATTAGATGATGCTCTAGAAAACATCAGAGCTAATCGTGGCGAAACGGTAGTACTGGAGAAATTGAGCCTTGATGATAAGAAAACCTACGAATTGTTATCTCGGGGTGAGACCTTGGGCGTATTTCAGTTAGATGGTGGCCCAATGAGATCACTGCTTAAGTCACTTGCACCAGATCACTTCGGAGACATCTCTGCAGTGATCGCACTCTACAGACCAGGACCTATGGGCGAGAATGCGCATAACAATTATGCAGATCGAAAAAATAAACGAAAGCCAATCGAGCCAATTCACCCAGATCTTGAAGAGCCGCTGTCTGAGATCTTAGATGACACCTTTGGTTTGATTGTCTACCAAGAGCAGGTAATGGCAATCGCGCAGAGAGTTGCCGGATTTTCACTAGGCCGTGCAGATCTTTTGCGTAAGGCAATGGGCAAGAAGAATAAGGAGATCCTTGACAAGGAGTACATCCCATTTTCGCAAGGGATGAAAGCAAATGGTTTCAAAGACTCTGCAATTGAAAGACTTTGGGAAACTTTGATCCCGTTTTCAGATTATGCATTTAATCGCGCGCACTCTGCAGGCTATGGATTGGTCTCTTATTGGACTGCTTTTTTGAAAGCCAATTATCCCACTGAGTACATGGCGGCTTTATTAACTTCAGTTCGGGATGATAAAGATAAGTCCGCGCTTTATCTCTCTGAATGTCGCAGGATGGGTATCAAGGTTTTGCCACCAGATGTAAACGAATCAAATGTCGAATACACCCCACGCGGAGCTGATATCCGTTTTGGTTTAGCTGCTATTAGAAATGTTGGCGAAGGTGTGGTCAACTTAATCAAACAAGCTAGGGAGAATAAAGGACGTTTCTCCTCCTTTGGCGATTTCTTAGCAAAGGTTGATGGTTCGGTCTGCAATAAGAAAACTATTGAATCGCTAATCAAAGGTGGAGCATTTGATTCTTTGGGTTTACCTAGAAAAGGACTAATAGCGGTGCATCTACTTGCAATTGACTCGGTCTCAGAAGCGAAACGAGCGGAAGCGATAGGACAATTTGATCTCTTTGGCAGCCACTCGGAGTCAGGAATAGCGACGGTCGAACTCGATATTCCCAATGAGGAGTGGGACAAGGCCACACTTCTTAATTACGAGCGAGAGATGTTGGGTCTTTACGTCTCGGATCATCCACTTCTAGGAGTTGAAGGAGTTTTGCGTTCAAGTTCAGATATCAGTATCTCCGAACTTGCAGATGAAGAAAATGGTGTGGATCGCACTGTAACAATTGCGGGCTTGATCACCGGAATTCAACGTAAAGTTTCCAGACAGGGCGCTTCTTGGGCGATAGTTTCGGTTGAAGATCTAGAAGGCTCTATTGATGTCATGTTCTTTTCTAACACTTACAATCAATATGCAATGAGTTTAGTCGAAGACCGTGTGGTCAAGATAAAAGGCCGCGTTGATTGGCGTGAAGAGCAATTGAGATTTACGGCGCTTGAAATGATGCCAATTGATCTAGCTAGTGGTCCAGTTGGACCATTCACGCTCTCAGTACATGAGAGTCAATTGACACCACCCATTATTGAAAGAATTAAAGAGACGCTTCGCGCACATCCCGGAAAGCGCGAGGTGCAATTAGTGGTATCCGAAAATGGCAAAACAACTACCCACAAATTAGGTTTTCAAATCACTTCTTCACCAAGTCTTCACGCGGATTTGAAGGCGATACTTGGCCCAGATTGTGTTCGAAATTAATTGGGAGCCATCAACAAACCTACTGGCGTAGAATTTGCTGGTGATTCGCCGAGTAGATTTACGTGGCCAACGCCTCTCTAAGGCAGAGATTAATCGCGCAATACCGCGAGCGAAACTGGATGTCGCGACTGCCATGCAAAATATTGAGCCGATCTTGGAAACGGTTCGAAATGGCAACGAATCTGATCTAAAGAATTTAGCTGCAAAATTTGATGGAATTTCGCCAAGTTCAATCAAAGTGCCAAAAGAGATTCTCGCAAACGCCTTATCAGAGTTAGACCCTAAAATCAGAACCGCTCTTGAAGTGGCGGCGGAGCGGATCACCAAAGTTCATAGAGATCAGATCCGTATCGAAAAGAAGACCCAGATTGAAAACGGTGCCACTGTTACTGAGCGTTGGATTCCGGTTGATCGGGTAGGCCTGTATGTACCTGGTGGGAAAGCTTTTTATCCATCAAGTGTTCTAATGAACGTAATACCAGCGCAGATCGCAAAAGTTCCATCAATTGCAATTGCCTCGCCACCACAAAGTGATAACGGCGGTTGGCCAAATAAAACAATTCTGGCAACCTGCGAACTGTTGGGAATTTCAGAGGTTTATGCCATAGGTGGTGCGCAAGCAATTGCCCTCTTTGCATATGGCATGGATGGAATATGCGAGAAAGTAGATTTGGTAACTGGGCCAGGAAATATCTATGTGGCAGCTGCCAAGCGCGCACTTCGTGGAATAATTGGAATTGACTCTGAAGCTGGACCAACAGAGATCGCAATATTGGCAGATTCCAGTGCCAGTGCTAAAGATGTTGCTGCAGATTTAATCAGTCAAGCAGAGCATGATGTAATTGCAGCGGCGGTATTGGTAACTGACTCGCTTGAATTAGCAAAAGATGTAGAGCAAGAGTTGCAGAAGCGCATCGTTAAAACAAAACATAAAGAACGGATTAAATCTGCATTGTCAGGCGAGCAATCTGCCATTGTTTTGGTCGACGATGTTTCGCAAGGGTTATCGGTGGTAAATGCCTACGCCGCAGAACATTTGGAGATAATTACTAAAAGCGCTAAGGAAGATGCCGCGCTGATCAGAAACGCTGGTGCAGTCTTCATCGGTAAGTACTCGCCAGTTTCTTTAGGTGATTATGCCGCGGGCTCAAATCATGTCTTACCAACTGGGGGCTGTGCATGCCATTCGTCCGGCTTATCGGTGCAAACTTTCTTGCGCGGACTTCACTTTATTGAATATAACCAATCTGCATTTGATGCCATTTCTCAGACCGTTATTACTCTTGCCAATGCAGAGGACCTGCCGGCACATGGCGAGGCGATCCAAGCAAGGTTTGAAGATGAGTAATTGGCCAGAGTGGTTGCCGCTTAAAAAAGAGTTGAAATCTTTAACACCATATGGTGCGCCGCAAGTTCATGCAGAAGCTCGATTGAACACTAATGAGAATCCATATGGGCCAACGGCCGAACTTTCAAGTGCAATCGCAAAGCGAATTGGTGAAGTTGCCAAGAATTTAAACAGATATCCAGATCGCGACGCCATAAAACTTAGGGCTGAGCTAGCAAAATACTTGAACAGAGATGGCCGTCAAGCCAAAGTAGATCTCACTGTTTCGAATATTTGGGCGGCAAATGGAAGCAATGAGATCCTGCAATCTATATTTCTGGCCTTTGGTTCAGGTGCAGCTCTGGGGTTTTTGCCATCATATTCAATGCATCCTTTGATCGCCAGAGTAGCTGGGGTCAACTGGATTTCAGGAAATCGCAATTTAGATTTTTCATTAGATACCCAATCAGCAATAGATAAGATTAAAGAAATTAAACCAAGTCTAACTTTTGTCACAACACCAAATAATCCTACGGGCCAGGCAGTTAAGTACGATGAATTAAAATCAATCGCAGAGGCCACCGCCTCAATAAAAGGTCTGTTGATTGTTGACGAAGCGTATGCTGAATTCTCCCGAGAGAGATCAGCAATCCATTTAATTAAAGATCACCCAAATGTCATTGTTAGCCGTACCATGTCTAAAGCTTTTGCTTTTGCTGGTGCCAGATTAGGTTACCTGGCAGCGGATCAAACAGTAATCGATGCTATACAACTTGTGCGCCTGCCATATCACTTATCAGCTCTAACCCAGGCAGCTGCTGAAGTTGCGTTAGATTTTCAATCAGAGTTGCTGGCAAGGGTGGCGCAGATAGTTGATGCGCGAGACGAAGTATCAAAGGCCTTGGTGGATCTAGGTTTAAAGGTTGTGCCATCAGATGCCAATTTCATCCTATTTAGTGGTTTCGAAATGAGTTCAAAGCAACTTTGGCAGCAATTATTAGCAGAGGGCGTTTTGATAAGAGATGTAGAATTAGATGGTTGGTTGCGAGTGACCATAGGCAATGACGCTGAAAATCAATTATTTTTAAAGGCCCTGAAAGGCTCGCTATGAGAATTGCTAGAGTTGAACGAAAGACCAAAGAGTCTTCGGTAACCGTTGAATTAAATCTTGATGGTGCGGGTGAAGTCAGCGTCGAAACCGGAGTTCCTTTCTTTGACCACATGATGAGCCAATTGGGCAAACACTCAGGTATAGATCTAAAAATAAAGACCGTGGGCGATATTGAAGTGGATTCACATCACACAGTCGAAGATACTGCTCTAGCATTTGGTCAAGCTCTAAGGGAAGCGCTCGGTGAAAAGGTCGGAATCAGAAGATTCGGAGATGCACTGGTACCAATCGATGAGAGCTTAACTCAAGTAGCTGTTGATCTCTCGGGTCGTCCATATTTGGTATATCGCCAACCTGAGATCGTCGAACTGATTGGAACCTTTGATACCACGCTCGGAAAACACATCTGGGAATCAATTGTCGCAGAAGCCAGAATTGCAATTCATATTCGAGTACTTGAAGGCCGTAACGCACACCACGTATTCGAATCACAATTCAAAGCAGTCGCTAGAGCCTTGCGTGAAGCGATCCAACTAGATGGCGTCTCCGGAATACCGTCAACTAAGGGAAAACTTTGATTGCAATTCTTGACTACGGGTCAGGAAATTTACGGTCAGCACTTCGCGCCTTTGAAACTACAGGTCGAAAAGTCCAAGTTACCTCAGATCCAGAGATAGCTATTAGCGCAGCAGGTTTAGTTGTGCCAGGTGTCGGTGCTTTTGCTAGCTGCATGCAAGGCCTTCTTAATATAAACGGAGATCAGATAATCAAGAATCGTCTTGCGAACCAGCGGCCAACTTTTGGAATCTGCGTCGGAATGCAGATTCTCTTCCAAAGTGGCCATGAAAATGGTATTCACAAAGGATTGGGCGTAGTCGAAGGCGCGGTCGAAAAGTTAACTGCTCCAGTACTGCCACACATGGGCTGGAACACTCTGCGAATAGAAGGAGAGAGCCCGCTATTTAAGGGCATTAACCGTAGCGAAGCAAGTTTCTACTTTGTGCACTCATATGCGGCGAGTTCGTCAAGTACTGGAAAATTCAGCGCTGTTGCCTATTCAGATTATTACGGTGAATTTTTGGCGGCGTTTGAATTTGAATCGCTTGTCGCAACGCAATTCCACCCGGAGAAAAGTGGTGCCAACGGAATTAGATTGATTCAAAATTGGGCGAATAATTTATGAATAAATCTAAATTAGAGCTACTTCCGGCCGTTGATGTCAAAGCAGGTCAAGCAGTTCGTTTAGTGCAAGGCGAATTAGGTAGCGAGAGTAAATATGGATCTCCATTAGATGCCGCCCTTGACTTTCAAAAATCTGGTGCCGAATGGATTCATTTAGTTGACCTAGATGCGGCCTTTGGGCTCGGTAGCAATGCAGATTTGCTGAATGAAGTGATTCGGAAGCTGGATATTAAAGTCGAGTTATCTGGTGGTATCAGAGATGATCAATCTTTGACTCGCGCGTTAGCAACTGGTTGTGCTCGGGTAAATCTAGGCACCGCTGCCCTTGAAGATCCTGTGTGGACCGCAAAAGTAATTTCGAAATACGGAGATCGAATTGCAGTCGGTCTGGATGTTCGAGGACAAACTTTAGCTGCAAGAGGTTGGACCAAAGATGGTGGCGACCTATTTGAGACCATTAAAAGGTTGGACCAAGATGGTTGTGCCCGATATGTAGTTACTGATGTGACTAAAGATGGAACTTTAAAAGGACCCAATCTAGAACTACTAAAACGTGTCTGCGAATTTACCAAAGCGCCGATTGTGGCATCAGGAGGTATCGCGACCCTAGAAGATATCTTGGCTTTAAAAGAATTGACGCCACTTGGAGTTGAAGGCGCAATTATGGGTAAAGCTCTTTACGCAGGTGCATTTACTTTGCAAGATGCTTTGAAAGTCGCAAATTAGATGGCGTTAGCAATCAGATTGATTCCTTGTTTAGATGTCGACAATGGACGCGTCGTAAAAGGTGTTAATTTCAAGAATTTAGTTGATGCCGGAGACCCGGTTGAATTAGCAGAAAATTATTACAAGTCAGGGGCAGACGAGCTAACGCTTCTGGATATCACTGCAAGTAGCGCAAATCGCCAGACCACTATTGATGTTGTCAAACAAACTGCCGAACAAGTATTCATCCCGCTAACAGTTGGCGGGGGAGTTAGAAGTGTTTCAGATGTAGACACCTTGCTTCGTAATGGCGCAGATAAAGTAAGTATCAATACTGCGGCAATTGCCAGGCCGGCATTAATTGAAGAAATTGCAACTACCTTTGGCTCTCAAGTGCTGGTGCTGTCAGTAGATGCCAAGCGCCATGCAAGCGCGTTCGAAGTTACAACTCATGGCGGACGCGAATTAACCGGAATAAATGCTCTTGATTGGATTAAGCAGGCCTGTGATCTGGGTGTACGAGACATCCTGCTTAACTCGATGGATGCCGATGGCACCAAGAGTGGGTTCGATCTTGAGATGATTGCCGAAGTACGAAAGATCTGCCAAGTGCCTTTGATTGCTTCAGGTGGGGCGGGCCAATTATCAGATTTTGCTGATGCGGTTGATGCAGGTGCTGATGCATTGCTAGCAGCAAGTCTCTTTCATTTTGGCACGCTTCAAATATCTGATGTAAAAAGTTATCTAAAAGCGCGTGGATATTTGGTGCGCGAGCTAATGCAGAATTAAGGCAGAATTTACCCATGGACGCTTCTATACCTTCAAAGTTAAAGGCTGCCTTTGATAGAGGATTAGTTGCCGCGATTGCTCAAGATGTAGAAACTAATCAGGTATTGATGTTGGCCTGGATGAATGAAGCCGCTTTTACCCAGACACTTAAAACAAAACGTGTGACTTATTTCAGTCGAAGTCGCCAACAACTTTGGGTGAAGGGTGAAACCTCCGGCAATTTCCAAGAACTGATTTCAATGGATTTTGACTGCGATGGAGACGCGATTTTAGTTAAAGTAAAAATACACGGCCCGGCATGTCATACCGGTAATGTCAGTTGTTTCCATGAGTCGATAAATTTGGATCAATAAAGATTATCAAGACTGCTGAATATGGATATCAAAACATTTAGAGAGTACGCAAAGAATTACAATGTAATTCCTGTTACAAGGAAGTTATTGGCTGATACTGAAACACCTATCGGGGTCTACCGGAAACTAGCTAAGATGCGTGCAAACACCTTTCTCTTGGAATCTGCCGAACATGGCGGAGTCTGGTCTAGATATTCATTTATCGGCGTGGCATCTCAAGCAACGCTCACTGAAAAAGATGGATTAGTTTTCTGGCGCGGTATCGCGCCAGCAGGTGCCCCAACAGGAGTAGATCCTTTGACTGCCCTAAAGATGGCGTCAGCGCATCTGCGCTCTCCAAAATTACCTAATATGCCAACTTTAACTGGTGGCTTAGTTGGTTATCTGGGTTATGACAGCGTCAGGCGTTTAGAACGATTACCTAACTTGGCAGATGATGATTTAAAACTTCCAGAGCTTGAATTCATGCTGACCTCGGATTTGGCGGTGATGGATCACTCTGAAGGCACAATCACGTTGATTGCAAACGTTATCAATTGGGATGGTAGCGATGAACGAGTTGATGAGGTGTACGAACTGGCAATTAAACGCTTGGATCAGATGCAGATAGATTTGCAACAACCTACCGATGGTGACGTTGCATATCTGGATGAAAAAAGTACCCCCGAATTTACTCGCAATATTGAAGAACCAGACTTTTTAGAGAAAGTCGCAGTTATCAAAGAGGAGATCAAAAAAGGCGAAGCTTTCCAAGTGGTGTTATCCCAACGCTTTGCCACTAGATGTAACGCGGACCCATTAGATGTATATCGAATGCTGCGATTGCATAATCCAAGCCCATATATGTACTTCTTGAGATTTGAGGATGGCTTGGATGTGGTGGGTTCTAGTCCTGAGGCCCTAGTTAAAGTAACTGATCGCAAAGTTATGGTCCATCCGATTGCTGGCACTCGTCGCCGAGGAATTTCGCCTGAGGAAGATGATCGTTTTGCAAAAGAGTTGCTAGCAGACCCAAAAGAGCGCGCCGAACATCTAATGCTGGTAGATCTTGGCAGAAATGATCTTGGAAGAGTCTGTAAATCTGGCAGCGTTGAAGTTGTTGAATTTATGAATATCGAACGTTTTTCACATGTTATGCATATTGTGTCCACTGTTACCGGTGAACTTGCCGAATCCGAACCACCCATATCAGCGCTCTTTGCTACTTTCCCTACCGGAACTTTATCCGGAGCACCAAAGCCTCGCGCTATGGAAATCATCGAGAATTTAGAACCGAGTAGGCGTGGACTTTATGGGGGAGCTCTTGGCTATTTAGATTTTGCGGGCAACATCGATACTTGCATAATTATTCGAACTGCAGTCATAAGAGAAGGAATTGCTTATGTGCAAGCAGGTGCAGGGATTGTGGCTGATTCCGATGCCAGACTTGAAAATCAAGAGTGCCTGAACAAAGCTGCGGCAGTACTTGGTGCGATTAACTCTGCAAATCATCTAAAGTTGGCAAAATGAGAGAAGTAATTGCTTTCGGGATAACTACTTTCACTGTTTTGGTACTGATAGTTTATATAGGTAGTAAAGTGAAAAAGAGTTCCAGATATGAGCGCAATCCACACACTGCTAACGATTGGCAGAAATTGGATCGCGGCATTGATCCTTCGGAGCAGCAATGAGTGTCCTAGATTCGATAATTGAAGGAGTACTTGAAGATCTGGCGCTACGTCGCGAACCATTATCAAAATTGGATGAATTGATCTCCGTCTCAGCTAAAGCAATCACCCCTAATTTTCCTTTGGATTCGATGTCTGTAATCGCCGAGATCAAACGAAGTTCTCCAAGCAAAGGTGATTTAGCAGAAATATTAAATCCTTCCCAATTAGCTGATACCTACCAGCGAGCTGGTGCAAGCGCAATCAGCGTCCTTACCGAAGGGCGGAGATTTAAGGGATCGATTAAGGATTTATCTGATGTCCGAAGTTCTACTACGCTGCCAATACTCCGCAAAGATTTTATGGTCGATGAATATCAATTCTTCGAAGCACGTGCTTACGGTGCAGATATGGTGCTACTGATCGTGGCTGCAATCTCAAAGTCTCAATTACGTGATTACTACGCATTAGCCACTGAGTTGGGGATGTCGACTTTAGTTGAGATTCATACAGAACAAGAGCTAGAAGACGCCATGGAAATCGAACCAGCGATAATTGGAGTTAATTCTCGAAATTTAAAGACGCTTGAAGTAGATCCTGAAGTTTTCTCACAGTTGCTACCAAGAATTCCTGATGGCTTGATTAAAGTTGCTGAGTCTGGAATAGCGAATCGTTCGCAAGTAATTGCGGCGGAGAGCGCTGGTGCAAATGTGATATTGGTCGGAGAAGCGTTGGTAAAAGCGGGGGATCCGATTAAAAGCATGGCCGCACTTCTAGGTCGCCAGTAGGCTCATCCACTATGGACGGGCACTTTGGGCAAT
>JACCDI011944647.1_pt1 | contig 15763 bp, 1 predicted proteins | sample 7442791 | NCBI WGS metagenome assembly JACCDI01 (sample SAMN15323434, study PRJNA562643) | freshwater metagenome | isolation source: river surface water | place: USA:Blue River Watershed | collected 2017-08-15 | reverse complement strand
GCCCTACCAAACTCTTACTCGGTGTCCTACACCGTTATTAGCTCGAGCTACCAGACCCTCAGCGGGGTAGCAACCGTGAGTGCGCTGACCGTGACTAATGCCGAAGCTGCCTCAATCAAGTTCAACCAGATCGGTCTGTCTCAACCACTAGCTGGTGGCACAATCAACGTGAACATGGCCGGTGGTTCACGATTCGAAGCCAACCTCTACGACCGTTTCAACAACTTGGTAACCACCGGTCCAGATGCCAGCATCACAATGAGTGCCACTGCCTCTACGGTTGTGTTATCTGGAAACCTAAGCGAGCGGGCTAGCGCCGGTAGCGTCTTCTGGGGTGACAACAGCTTCAAGCTAGAGGGCGCCATCGGCACCCACGCCATTAACTTTACGGCAAGGACTGCACGTGGTGCGGTATTGACCTTGCGTCACAGTGTGACATTGCAGCCAGGATCTGCTGACAGCATTGTGGTCACCGCACAGCCATCGGGAACCATCCAGGTTGGCAAGGCATTTGATCCAGGTGCGATTGAGCTTTATGACGCCTATGGCAACCGCCTGAACTCACAAGGCGGCAGCGGTGGTTTCTACCGCAGCATCAAGAAGGTCAACGACAGCACCATGTACAACTGGGCGTCGGTCAGCACCACCTCTGGTGTTGTGGACTTCGGTGATGTCTTCACCACCACCGTCTCACCGGGTGCTGATTACCGCATCGAATACAAGCTGATTAGCAGCAACAAGACTTTCTACTCACTGCCATTCACCATCTACTCTGCTGACCCAAGCTATCTGCAGATCACTCAGCAGCCAGACAGTTCTATTGCAGCCGGTGGCACACTTTCTCCAGTTGCCGTAACCATTCGGGATGCTTACCAAAACCAGGTTGACACCGACATCACTGTTCCACTTCGCGTCACCTTGAAGCAGGGTTCGACCACCATCTCTAATGGTGTCTCGAACAGCACCATCTTTGTCACCGGCGGGGTGGCGACCTTCTCAGATCTTGTTATCTCAGCATCCCCTGGTGTTTACACCCTTTATTTTGATGCCACCGGCTCTACCTACTCCGGTTTGATCGGAACCAGCAGTGCACAGATCACGGTCACCAACGGTGCTCCGGAAACTTTGAGTGTCAGCTCACAGGTGAGCGCGGTATCCGCATCGAGGAGCGTCTCGGGAACCATTGCGGTAATTCGAATCCTGGACAAGTTCGGCAACCTAGTTTCAACCGGAGCTGGCAGCAACGCTTTTGTTGAACTAACGATTACCCCAACCAATGCCTTTGGTCGAGTTGCCAACCTGTTCCAAGCTGGCAACCAAATTGCTAAGCACACCGTGGCTGCGGTCGGCGGAATTGCAACCTTTAGCAACATCGCTATCGGTGGTAATGCAGGTAATTACTCGCTCAAGTATTCGATGACCTCTCCGGTGGCAAAGGAAGTTGTTGCTCAGGTTGCAGTTCAGGCTGGAGCGGCATCGTCTTTGAAGTTGATCCAGCAGCCACAGGGACCATTCGTTAGCGGTCAGGCACTGGGTCGCCAAATCAGCGGCACCGAAGCCGGTAACAGCTTCTGTCCGGCAGCTCCATCCGGCAGCATCACCTATCGCGTTGGATCAGACTGTGTTGTTGAATTCAAGGCAAACGGTAGCTGGATTGTCCCTCAGGGTGTTTCCTCCCTTGAGGTGCTGGCCGTCGGTGGTGGTGGCGGTGGTGGAGCCGATGGTCGCGCCGGTGGTTCCGGTGGTGAAGTTCGCTACGTGGCATCGCAGATCGCAGCACCAGGTTCCGCAGTTTCGGTTGAGGTCGGTGCCGGTGGTCGTGGTGGCGGTTGGCTGGTAGCTCCAATCAATGGTGCATCGGGTGGCCAGACCAGATTCTTGCTCAATGGCGTCGCAGCAGTAACCGCAAACGGTGGTACTGCAACCGAAGGCAGCTGGGACGCCACCCCAACTCTGACTAGAGCACCGGATGGCTCTGGTGGTGTTCGCCTGAACAGCAACCTCAGCCTTGCCGGTGCCGGCGTTGGTGCTTCAACCGGAAACCCAAAACGAGGCGGCAACGGTCAACCTGGTTACAGCACTTCGGCCCTAACTGGAAGCTTGAGATACTTCGCTGCTGGTGGTGGTGGAGGTATGTATGCCGACGGCCTCACCTCGCAAACTGGCTCAGTTACTGAAAACTTTGGTTCGGGTTCCATAACCTCAACAATTCAGTTCACTGTTGGTGGAAGCACCATTACAACAACTGCTCGATCCAATATTTCGCTGGCTAACAACGAGTACTCCGGAACCTACCTGTCCGGTGGTGTGATCAAGATGTACTACCCGTCAGCTGACCTGACAATGACCCCGGCGGCTACCGCGACGTCTGTTAAGTTCAGCACTGGCGCTTACAACGAAATGGCTGGGCCACTTAATGCCATCGCTAAGTTCAGCGACGGTACGCAGGCGACCTTCTACATTCCAAACGGTGTTTACACTGAAAATCAGGTAAATGGCTACACGATGGAAATCGCCTACAGCGCTCCATCGGGTAAGTACATTTCCTCAGTTGTCATTCCGGCCTATAACGACTGGTATTACATCGACAACGTGGTCTTCCAGACAAACAGCAACCCATCATTGGCTGCTGCCACCGCCGGTGATTCAAGCGGTGGAAATGGTGCATCCTTCGACTTCTCACTCTGTGATGTGAACAACAAGTCCAAGAACATCACCGAGCACTGGGGTAAGTCGGCACCTTCCAACTCCGGTGGTGGAGGTGGTGGTGGTATCGCCGGTAACTCCTGTGGCAACATGAATATCGGTTACGACGGCTATGGACAGCGCACCCAGGGTGGTGACGGTGGTTCCGGTATCGTCATCGTTAAGTTCCCAGCACCTAGCTTGATCTTCCCAGTGGTTACCGTTGCCGATGCCTTCGAAAACGTACTGAGTGGAGTGAGCGCAACCGTTAGCTCGCAGGTTATCGCTGGTGGTGGAAGCTTCCTCGCCTCAAGTTCAACCTCGAAGTCGATATCTTCGGGTCAAGCAGTATTTGACGGTCTTTACTTCCAGGGTTCATCCTCTGAGGACCACAAGGTTCGCTTCACGGCAACTATTAGCGGCCAGGCAGTTTCGGTGGATTCCGCAGTATTTACGCTGCTTCACGGTGCTCCTGCACAGTTCAAGACCACCAGCTCATTGCCCAAGTCGATTTCGGTTGGCGATCGAATTCCAACAATTAATCTCCAGGTCTTGGATGCTGCCGGCAACCTTACAACCAGAGAGAACAACCTTCGAGTTGATGTTCGAGTCTCGAGTTCGGCAAACCTCTCCGTGACCTATTCCCCGAGAACTGTTTCTGCAGGATTGGTTTCCTTCAGCGACATCGTCGTAACCGGTCCGGTGAAGAACCCAGATGGCTCCACGGTTAGCTTCGAACTGCTTTTCTACACCGACACCTTCCAGTCCGGCAATCTAAGTTCGATTGGGGTAAACGGTTCCGATTCGACCGTCGACTACTCGTTTGACAACCCTGGCAATGTCGCCAGCGTTGGCGCTGCGGTCACGGGTCAGCAGGTCCTTCCGGCAAATACATCGTTCACCGTTGAAACTTGGGTCAAACCAGACGCCTTGACCAAGCGTTGGAACCAGATCGTGCACAACCGATCAGGCAATAACTTGGCGCGTTTTGACATGAACATTGGTGCTGGAACTGCGGGCTCAAACACGCTTCAGGTGATTTACAACCCTGAAACCCCAGGCACCTCCAAGGCGATGAACATCACACCGACCTCTGTCCCGATTGGTGAGTGGACGCACTTGGCGGTAACTGTCCAAATCTCTGGAAACAGCTTCGTTATTTCTGTTTACAAGAACGGTGCTCTGGTCCACGGACCACAGACCGTAACCGGCGTTTCGTTTGGAAGCCTGCAAAACGACTTTATCGTCGGTTACTTCGCCGGTGAAGATCGCTCGTTCGATGGTCAAATCGATCAGGTCAAGGTTTGGAACGGAGCGCTCACCGAGGCTCAGATCAAGCAGAGCATGACTGCACTAGGTGCAGATGGAGTGACTTCCGCACCATCGCTTCGTGCACACTATGACTTCAACAACGGTTCCGGTTCGGTCATCTATGACCGCGCCGGTTCTTACAACCTGAGCACCGTTGGTTCGCCAAGCTTTGCCGACGTGAAGACCGGCACCTTGAACGGTGAGCCAATTGTGGCTGCTCCAAAGACCTATCTACCTGGCTTCACCACATGGTCGGCAATCAACCTGGTTCACGCAGCTCCTGCATCGATTGAACTTGTGAGTGCTCCAAGCTCAGTGAAGGCAGGTATCGCGTCCACCGCTGGTTTCGGTCTTCGAGTTTTGGATGCCTATGGCAACTTGGTAACTGACTGGTCCCGCGGTGCTTGGGCAACATCGTCGCCAAGTTTGACGATGACCTACCTATCGTCGACCACTTCGTCACCGAGTGTCTCATCGACCGTGAATGTCACTACTTTGATTTCGACGGCAAGCGCTACTGCTGGTCGCGCGACCTTCAGCAACGTAGTAATCGGCGGGGCGGCAACTACGTCTAAGGCCATCCAATTTGCTCTCAGCGGTTCCCAGTTCAGCATTAGCTCAACTGTTGCAATTGTCGGTGGTGCGGCGAGCCAGCTGAGCTTTACCGGCGGCACCCAGCCTCCAACTAGCTATGTGGCTGGAAGCACGATGTCAGCAGTCTCAGTGACTGTTCTAGACGCCTGGGGCAGCACCACTAGCGAGCAGGCAACCATCAGCGTTGCGGTCTCTAGTTCAGGTTCGCTGACTGGGGAAACCTTCAGCGCAGCAAACATTGGTTCTATCGCGAGATTCAGTTCGATTGTTTCGAGCGCCTCGGCAACCGCCACCAGCCAGAGCTCGCTGATCTTCTCGATTGACCAGCTATCCGGTACTGAGTTGACTTCCAACCTGTTCCGAATTCTGCCGGCAGCATCTGACAGCTTCCGCTTTGTTTCCGGTGGCGATATTGCAACCGGTGAATCTGGAATTGTTTTGAAGTCCACCTCAGGTGGCAGCATCCGACTTGAGATCATCGACCGCTTTGGCAACAAGGTAGTTACCGACAACACCACCCAGCTAACTGCAACGGTTTCGAAGCGAGTCACCTCCTTCAATGGTGCGGTTGCCAGGGCAGTAAACGGTGAGATCAGCTTCTCCAACCTAAGACTCAACGCGGTTGCGGGGGAGTACACCGTCTCGTTCCGTGCTGCATTTGCCGGACAGCCAATCAATGGCAAGAGCGTTACCAGCCAGCAGTTCACCCTGCTTCCTGGAACCGCTACCCAGCTTGAAATGTCGACGGTGTCGGCAACCGTTCGTTCTGGCTTGGTCTTTGGTCGCGGTGCTCAGCTTCGCATCCTGGATGCCGAGAACACCCTAATCAACACCGGACCTAACTCAACCTTGAGCGCAACCGTTGAGGTTCGACACGTTGCCGGTGGCAGTGGAGTGCTACCTACTTTGTCTGGCACAGTTTCGGTCTCTGCATCCGGCGGAATCGTGAGCTTTGCATCGAGCAACCTAATGCTCACCGGTCCAATCGGTCGCTATGTGCTTTCCTACTCGGTCACCAATACCAATGGCACCGTGCTTTCTAATACTGAGACGGTCGACCTGCAGCCAGGTAACCCAACCGGTGTTCGCTTTGTCAGCTCAGCTCCACTTTCTATCGCCACCGGCAAGGTCTTTAGCCCAGCTCCGGTTGTTGAGCTGGTCGATGCTGCAGGTAACCGAGTCACCCCGGACAGCAGCTCTCAAGTTGTGCTGATGCTGATGAGTGGTTCGAATGTGGTGGCAACGGTATCGCCAAAGACCGCGGTCAGTGGTGTTGCTAGCTTCCCAGGCACCTCATTCAGCGCCGCAGTCGGCAACTACACCATGAAGGCACAGATCTTCTCGATCGCAGGTGTTACCGACAGTGCTGCGGTATTGGCTGCCACCAGCGCCGAAACCAATAGCTTTGCGATGACTGCTGGAGATCCGTTTAGCTTCGAGATCACCAATAACCCAAGCGCTAACTCCTACGTGGTTGGTTCTAGCTACTCGAATATTGTGGTGGCGACTTACGACCAGTTCGGAAACCGAACCATTCAGGACTCCTCGGTAGCGCTAGGTCTGTCGGTATCGGCGCTCGCAAATGCCAACTTCACCCGTGCCAGCGGCACCTCGGCCACTTCGGTTGAAGGTGTGGCTACCTTCTCTAACTTTGCGTTCATCGGAACTCCGGGCAGTTACCAGATTGCGGTTTCCGCCACTTGGCAAGGTCAGAGCTTGACACGTCTGTCCACCGGCACCAACACCTTTAGTGCAACTGTGGTGGCTGGAGCTCCAGCACAGATCGAGATCACCAGGGCGGCAGCCGGGGCTAAGCACGAGAACGTGATGGCAACTCAGCCTGCGGTTCGACTGCTTGATGCCTATGGCAACCTAGCCACCAGCGCTCCGGGATCTATCAACATCGACGTGATTGGCGATGCCAGCATCTCTGGTTCTCCAATCGTGAGATTCCCAAGTTCGGGCTTTGTGACCTTCAGCGATATTGCACTGGTTGGTGATGTCTCGAGTTACACCCTGGTTTACACCTACACCGACAACTCGCGATCCTTCTCAACCTCGCAGCGGGTATCGCTGCAGGCCGGTGACCCATTCCAGTTGCGGGTGAAGACTCAACCTGGTTCATACAGCGCAACTGTCTCGGCATACACGGTGCAGGCGGGCAAGGCATTTGCTCCGCAGCCTGTAATTGAGGTCTTGGATAACCGCGGCAATGTCGTGCTGTGGGATAACTCAACGGTTATCACCGCAACCATCTCTTCACAGGTGAACACTCAGAACTCTCGACTAGTTCAAAGCGATCAGGAAACCGTGGCCTCTGAGGTTCAGCGCAGTGTCACCGTGGTGAACGGTGTGGCAACCTTCAACGACCTGCGATTTGTTGGTGCAATTACCGACACCTACCAGCTCGAGTTTGTCGGCACCGGTTTGGTCTCCACCACCAGCGCAAACATTCGGGTGCTGCCAGGTGACGTGGCACAGCTAGTGGTTACCAACCAGCCAGCTGATGTGAGGAGTGGTTTTGTAATCCCTGGTCTGCAAGCCGGGCCAAACTCATACCCAACTGTTGCGCTGGCTGACCGCTTCGGCAACATTGTTACCAACGACTCCAGCACTCAGGTCCGCGTCGCAATCGATTCTGGCAACGGTGGAATCCTTGCCGGATCAACCTCGGCGCGCATCTCTGCTGGTTACGTTTCCTTCCCAAGCATCGTGTTAAACGGTGTGATCTCCGAGAGCTACCGCTTGAAGTTCATCGCGGGTAACTTCTCGGTAAGCGCTCAGGCGGTTTCGGTAAGCCCAGGTCTACCAGCCCAGCTGCAGATTCACACCGCAGCGGATGGCGCACAAGCCGGTCTTGCGGTTGGCACGGCACCAAGACTTCAGGTCAAGGACGCCATGGGCAACCTGGTTACCGAGACTGGTCAAATCGCGGTTCGCATCTCTACCGGTGGTTCGGTTCCAGCTCAGGCCAACGTGAATATCGCCAATGGTGATGTCACCATCAACGGCCTGGCATTTGGTGGTGCCGTGAAGTCCTATGACGTCACCTACCAGGCAACCTATGGCCAGATCACACTGACCGCGAACCAAAGCATCACCATCACCAATGGTCTCGCCCATGCCGTAAAGATCATCGCCCAGCCACCTACCGGTGGTCAGACCGGCGAGAAGCTGATCCCGGCACCAAAGGTTGGACTAGTCGACATCTACGGCAACAGCGTTGCCGTCTCTGGCGTCACGATCTCTGCCGTGCTAGTTCAAACCGCATCCGGTTCGGCTACCCAGGTCGTTACCTCAAGCTTCCAGGTGGCAACGGCGAATGATGGAACTGCAACCTTTGACAACCTCAGGGTGATCGGTGTGCCGGGTCACGCCTACCGCCTAGATTTCGAGGCTGATGGCAAGCAAAAGGCCACTTCGCGCGAATTTACCTTGGTACACAACACCGCGGCCACGCTCGAGATTCTCACCCAGCCTGCAGCCGACAATGGATCACCTACCCGCAAGGCTGGCGAGAACATTGGCGCTTACACCCTGCGTCTTTTGGACCGCTATGGCAATGTCATCACCAGTGACTCGACAGCTCTGATTGAACCAAGAATTGTTGGTAGTGGTGGTGAACTGCTTCTTCCTGCTGGTTCTAACGGCAAGTTCACCGTCTCACACGGTGTGGTCTCGATCAACGATCTAAAGCTTGGTGGATTGGTCGGCCAGGACTACAAGTTGGAGTTTGTGGCATCCAGCCTCGGTTTGGTCTCTACCCAGAGCAATAATCTGCAGGTCAGCTTCGGTAACCCTGTGGCATTGAAGATTGAGCGCCAACCAGTCACCATTTACCAGGTTGCAACTCCGATGGGTATTGCGGCTCCGCTAGTTCTTTTGGTTGATGCTTATGGCAACCACGTGACCTCGCACTCGCAGATTGTAGTAACTGCTGCCATTAGCTCTAACCGCAACCCGGCAACGCTGACCGGCACTATCTCTGCCACCATCAGTAATGGAACCGCAACCTTTGAGGACCTGCAGTTGTTGGCCACCCCTGGCACCAACTACTTCCTGACCTTCACCTCAACCGGCGCCTACAACTTCACCAGTGCAACCACCAACGCCTTCCAGGTGGCAGCGGGTGCCCCAGCCGAGCTTGTGATTGTTACCCAGCCATTTGGCGGTCCGGCCGGTGGCCAGCTGCTTAGCCACCCGCTGATGGAGATTCGCGATGCTGCCGGTAACCGAGTTACCACCGGCACCTACTCGTTCCGAGTTCAGCTCAACACCGGTGGCGCTGCCGGATCGCTAAGCACCTCGCAGGCGGTATTTGAATCTAGCCAGGGCCAGCTCCAGTTCTCGAACTTCACCGTGAGCGGAACTGCAGATATTGACTTCAGCTTCACCATCACTAGCGATGATGTTGCAATTTCCCCAGCATTGAGTGTGACCACAAACACCTTCAAGTTGGCCCCTGGAGCTGCCAAGCGAATTCAGGTAATGAACGATGTGGTGGCTGTTGCCGGCGACCTCGGTGGTGTGGTTGGCGACAGCTTGACCAACACGGTTCGGGTTCGACTCCTTGATCTTCAAGGCAATGTCGCAACCAACGACTCCTTCACGAAGGTGATAGTTGAGTTGATCTCTTCTGATCCAAATGCCTACCTGATCGGTAACAAGCTACGCACGGTTCAGGCCGGTGTGGTGAGCTTCCCAGGTTTGAAGGTAATTGGTCGAGTGCTAAATGGCTCAAACCCACACACCTACAAGCTTTTGGTTCGCACCCCGACCGATGCCGAGGTCGCAGCGGCTCAACTAATCAACGACTCGAATGCGACCCGAGATGCATTGAATGCAGTTACCAGCTCCGCGATGCTTTCCGCATCTGACCAGGTGGCATTTGCTGCCTACCAGGAGCTTGCGCTGCAGTCTTGGACTTCAACCGAATTCATCGTGAACCCAGGTGCTCCGGCTCGCCTACAGTTTGAGCCTGCGATTACCACTCAGAGCATCCTCAACGGCTCAACCTTCTCCTCGACCCCAGTAATCAAGGCGTATGACGCCTGGGGTAACTTTGCCTCCACAGCCAACGGCACCTCAATCCGTGCCTCGGTGGCTGGTGGCACGCTTGGCACCTTAACCGGAAGCTCAACCGTCAACCTAAGCGCTGGTAGCGCAAGCTTCACCGGCTTGGGTCTGGTTGGTTCGCCGGATGAGAGCTACCTAATTGTCTTTAGCGCAGGTGGTGCGGTTTCTGACATCTCCTTCTCAGCGACCGTCATGAAGCGCCCAAATGTCAGCTTGAGCTACGCCAACCGCACCTATGCTCCACCTAGCGGCGGCACTTTCCCAACCAATTCACCGACCTTGGTGACTGAGACCGCATCGGCGCAGATCAGCTATTCGGTGACCAGTGAATCCACCACGGTTTGTATGGTGAACCCAAACACCGGTGTTGCCTCGATACTCGGCGCTGGAACCTGTGTGATTGACGTTCAGATCGCTCAAAACGGTCGCTGGTTGGCAACCAGTGCTCGCGCTAGCTTCACGGTTGCCCAGGCCCAGCAGGCCGGTATTGAAATCGCTGAGATGGTTGGAGCACAGGCCAGCTCGCTATCGTTCCAGACCCTAAGAAGCGGTATCAGGCTTTACCAGAAGACCATCGACTTCGGTGTGCCACTGCGCCTAAGCGTTAACGGCGGAAGCATTGTGAACTCCGGAACGGTATTTACTGCGGTCGGTGACGGCTGTGTCGTGATTGGTGACACGCTGTTCCCAGGTAGCGTGAAGCGTTCCCAGGGTGCCGCTGGTTTGGCTTGTCGAATCACGGCTACCAAGCTTGGTAATGCTAACTACCTACCGGTCAACTCAACTCTGGACGTGACCGTCGTGCCTGCAGCCCAGCAGCCGCTGTTTATCTCTTCGCCTACCGAAGTGAACTTCGGTGACAAGATTCGCCTGTTCACCACTGGTGGTTCTGGAACCGGTGCTGTGGAATACAACATCATCTCCGGTCGTGAGAACTGTTCGATCCAGCAGCAGACCGTGACTGCATCAGGTGAGGTGCAGTTCTGGCTGATTGGTGAGACTGCTGGCAGCTGTTCGATAGGTGCTTCCAAGCGCGCTACCAATGACTTCTTGGGCGTATCCTCGCCGACCAGCGGAACCGGTTCTTACACCGTTACCGTTGCCAAGATTCCTCAGGTCGTGAAGTTCACCAGTTCGGTGCCAACCTTCCCAAGCTCAGGTTCTGAGTATGTGCCGGTGGCAGTGAGCTTAAATGGTCTAGATCTAGTGACTGGCACCAGCCTCAGCCCTGATATTCGCATCGCAACCTGGTCAGCCGCCACCACCGCATCCGGTGAGGTTTGTGCAATTTCCAACGGCAAGATCACCTTCGGTGGCCCAGGTGTCTGTGAGATTGAAGCCAGCCACGAAGGTTCTACCAACTACCTAGCAGCCCCGGTTGTGAAGCAGATCATCCTGGTGGGAACTTTGAACCAGACCATCACCATGGTGCGACCAGCGGATCGTCAATACGGCGACCCAGCCTTCAGAATGTCTGGCTTGGCGACTTCCGGTCTACCTGTTAGCTATTCGCGTGGTGAGCACGCCGATACTGCCTCTTGTACTGTGACCAGCGATGGTTTGGTGGAGATCGGCGACGCCGGTATCTGTGAGATCAAGGCCCAGCAGGCAGGTAATGGTCGTTATGCAGCCGCACCTGCCGCCTACACCAGATTTACAGTGCTTCCTCGTGCTGCCGGTGCTCCGTTTATTACTTCGGTAGCGGCCAACAACGAATCGATCACCACCACCTTCCGTGAGCCAAGCTACAAGGGTGGCTCGGCGATTCGCGGTTACCGCATCATCGCAACCCCAATTGGTGCGCTGGATGATGCCAGCAGCTCACCTCAGGTTTCTTCATCGCCGTCGGTGAGCTCGTCAGCACCAGTTACTGACCCGAACGATCCAAATGCGCCACAGGACGAACTGGCCGAGTTTGGTTTTGCCAACCAGGTCAGCAAGAGCAGTGAAGTAGTGGTCGATGACACCTGTATGGTGCCGGACACCAACGACAACCAGCGCACCGTGACCTGTGAAATTGTGGGCTTGGTCAACAACCAGGCATATGTAATCACCGTGGCCGTTATCACCGACTACGGCGTTGGTTTGGAGTCGGCTGCCTCGGTGCCAAAGACGCCACGACCAAACTACGAAGCACCGCAGCAGGTAACCGGTATCTCAGACCGTGACTCGGTGGAGATTAGCTGGACTGCTCCGCTGGCAACTTCTGGTGACATCCTCTCCTACGAGGTATGGATTCGTCAGGTTGGCGGCGACTTCGGTCTAACCCCAATGACGCTTTCGGCTCAGGCATTGAGTGCGACCATCCCGATCTGTGAACTTCCAGGTTCGGATGTCGAGTGTGTGGTTGCGCCTTCTAGCTCTCAGTCGAGCTCGGTCTCCTCTATTTCTCAGGTGGCGTTCTTTGGTGTCACACTGACCCAGCAGAACGACTCTGGTGAGTTCTCAATCTGGCAGGCAATTAGCGACTTCCTAGGTGCCATCTCGAACTACATCCTGAGTCTGTTTGGTATCGAATCCGGCTTTACTCAAGCAGCCCCGGCTACTCAGATTGCTTACACCGGTTTTGCCACCGCCCAGACTCCAAACATCGTTTTGGCATCGACAACCTCGCCTTCGGTTTCATCAACGATTTCCTCGAGTGTCTCGCCGACTGCCTCGGCAGGCATTCAGAAGACCGCTGAATACGAGTTCAAGATCGTAACCATCACCACGGTTTACTCCTCGGAGGCTCAGGTAAACACCAACTCCATCACTCAGCAGATTGTGTCCACCCCGTCTGCTCCTGCAATGGTGGATGTGGTTGCTAACTCAGACCGCACCTTGTTTATTAGTTGGGCAAGCGCTACCTATGACGGTGGTGCTGAGATCACCAACTACGTGGTGAAGGTAAACGGTGCCCAGATTTGTTCGGTTGGTACCACCACTTCCGCCTGTGTCTTTAACAACTGGGGATATGCAACCACCTATAACGTGAGCGTCGCTGCCGTGAACGACATCGGTACCGGTCGCTTCCAGAGCACCAGCATCACCACTGAGAATGACCCAACGCCACCTCAGGTCCAGACGGTTACTCCAACCAAGTCTCCAACGGTTTCCCCAACCGTATCTCCAACGGTTTCGCCTACGGTTTCACCTACGGTTTCGCCAACCACCTCACCGAAGCCAAAGCCTGGCACTGACACCGACAACGATGGTGATGGCATTCCAAACAACCAGGACCCAGATATCGATGGTGATGGCACTGCGAACGGTAATGACACCGACATCGATGGTGATGGCACGCCAAACACCGGTGACACCGACCCAGCCGAGACTGGTGGTGGTGAGCAGCCACCGCTAGATCCGAGCGACATCACTGATCCAGAGCAGAACGCTTCCGGTGAGACTGAAGCACCGGCTTCGGTCACTGAGGTGCTGGCAGAGCTATTCGGCCCTCAGGCCAACCCAGCAATTGGTGCTACCGGTGATGACACCGTGCTTCAGGAGTTCTCACCATTGGGATCGCCAGAATCTATCGAAGCCGTTGTTGAACTTGCACTCAAGTCGCTTGTGATTGCTGCCGCTGCCGCAGCAGCTGTCGGCGCCGCAGCCGCCGCAGCAGCTGGTGCAGCAAGCTCTGCTGGTGCAGCGGCTGGCTCCGCCGGTTCGGCCGGTTCTTCAGGCTCGTCAGGTTCCTCAGGTTCCTCAAGTGGCTCGTCGAATGCCAACAATGCCCGTCCAGAGGGCGAAGAGGGTGATGACGACCTAGCCGAGCTCGAGGTTGCGCACGACCAAATTGAGTTGGTCGAAGAGAACTGGGGTGACAAGCTCGCCTGGTTTAAGTCGCGCTGGTTGACCTTCCTAGATGAGTTGACGCATGACCTAACGCTATTGCTGGCACCGATTTCGCCGCTGTTGTCAAAGATCGTCAACGATGGTGCCTACCTGCGCTCCATGCTGGGCTCAACAAGCCTTGCCTTGCCAGTTGCCGGTATTGGCTTTGCCCTAACCGCTGTCCTTCAGAATGGCGGGGAAGTCTTTGCCCCGACCTGGTACCTGATGCTGGCAATTGCGCTACTTGGTATGTTCGACGCCTTTGCCGGATTTGCTGCCACCTTGATCTTCCTGCTTGGCACGGTTATCGCTTCTGGCACTGTGCCGGACATGAGCCACATCCGAACCCTAATGGGCGTGATGATCATCGCCATTGGACCTGCCATGTTGGCAACGGCCTTCCGCACTCTTCGCAAGTCACCAGCTCGCGATCAGGATTCCTGGTGGGAGCGCATTGTCGACCTCGCCATCGCACCAATGATGGCAGGTTGGTCGGTCATGACCATGGTCTCGGTGATGCCTTCGATCTCTGGTCTGACTTTGAACATGGCAAACCACGTCACCGACTTCGGTCTTGCAATTGCCATCGCAGCCGCCTTGAGAGTTCTACTCGAGGAGGGTGCCGCCCGCTACTTCCCAGCTCGCTTGAACAAGATCAACCCAACCGAGCTACCTGACTCACCACTGATTCAGAAGGCGACCGCTCTTCTGATCCGCTATGGAATCTGGGTTGTGCTCTCAGGCGCAATTGTTGGCTTTGGCTGGCAGGCATTTGTGGGATCGGCATTGTTCTTGCTGCCGACGATTGTCGGCTGGTATCAGGACCGTTTCCCTAACCTGCCTTGGATCTGGCGAATCTTGCCAACCGGTGTTCCAGGACTGGCATTCACCATCTTGGTGTCCTCTGGATCATCCGCTGCACTGTCGATGTGGTTGGGTGCGACTCCGGCCTTTGCCGAACTCAGCTTCGTATTGCTACCGCTGCCGCTACTACTGCTGAGCGTGCTGTCGATGTTTGGTCGTGAGGGTGCTACCGAGGATGAGGTCAGAATCGCACAGCGCAACCGCTGGGTCTACCGAATCGGTGGTGTTGTGATGCTGCTGGTAACCCTGAACCTAACTGGGATTATCTAAAGTCGAAGTAACACCAAGCTGGCGGCCATAACCGCAACACCGGCAATAAAGCCATAAACACTTAGGTGACCACGAGCTGAGTTTCTGGCGGTTGGCAAAAGGGTATCGATGGCCAAGAACACCATGACGCCCGCCACCATGGCAAACAAAACCCCCAACACCAAGTCATTCAGGAACTGTGCTAGCAGCAGGTAGCCAATAACCGCTCCAGCCGGCTCTGCAAGGCCGGAGAGGAAGCTAAGGCGGAATGCCTTGCTACGTGACTTGGTGGCGTAATAGACCGGAACAGAAACCGCAATGCCCTCCGGGATGTTGTGCATGGCGACTGCAATCGCCAATCCGATTCCAATTTGCGGGTCATCCAACACCAATAGGAAGGTTGCGAGTCCCTCTGGGAAGTTGTGAATGGCAATTGCCAGCGCGACAAAAAGTCCAGTTCTAAGCAGGAGGCGATTCGCTTTTGATTGCCCGACCTCGGTTTCAGATCCCAACAACTCAATTTCGGTGTTCTCGTGCGGGTTGGTTCCTGATGGCACCAGGGCATCGATTATCGCCATCAGGATCATGCCCGAAACCATTGCGATTGCCGCCACGGCCGAGGCCTGCACCGGCGACATCGAGTGGGAAATGTAGAGCGTCGACTTTGGGATGATCTCGACAAATGAGAGATAGACCATCACGCCAGCGGAGAACCCCATAGCAATGGCAAAGAATGATTTGTTCGTGGTCTTGGTGAAAAAGGCGAGCGTAGAGCCGATGCCGGTTGCAAGACCAGCGCCTAAGGTAACCAGGAACGCCAAAATCAATGCGTTATCCATGGTTACCTCTTTCCTGGGTCAAAAAAACCGGCCAATTAGAAACCGGCCGGTTCTTTTGCTAATGCTTTGCTTAGTGCTTGCCGCCGCAGCCGCAAGTTTCCTTAGAGCAATTGCAGTCCATGGTTACCTCCTAGAAGTCCCAGTCGTCATCGGTGGTGGCCTCGTGCTTACCAATTACATAAGACGAGCCGGAGCCAGAGAAGAAGTCGTGGTTCTCATCGCTGGCTGGGCTTAGGGCGCTGAGGATCGCAGGGGAGACCTGGCAGTCATCCTTCGGGAACAGTGGGTCAAACCCAAGGTTCATCAGTGCCTTGTTGCCGTTGTAGTGC
>JACCDI011269849.1_pt1 | contig 15765 bp, 14 predicted proteins | sample 7442791 | NCBI WGS metagenome assembly JACCDI01 (sample SAMN15323434, study PRJNA562643) | freshwater metagenome | isolation source: river surface water | place: USA:Blue River Watershed | collected 2017-08-15 | reverse complement strand
GGCTTACTCGGCCAAGAACCGCTCGGCTTCGATCCGCATCCCCAACGTCGCGTCCGACAAGGCCCGTCGCGTGGAAGCCCGCTTCCCCGATCCGCTGTGCAACCCCTACCTGGGTTTTGCCGCCCTGCTGATGGCCGGTCTGGACGGCGTGGAAAACAAGATCCACCCGGGCGAGGCCGCCACCAAGGACCTCTACCACCTGCCCCCGGAAGAGGACAAGCTGGTGCCCACCGTGTGCTCCAGCCTGGACCAGGCCCTGGAAGCACTCGACAAGGACCGCGCTTTCCTGACCAAGGGTGGCGTGTTCACCGACTCGTGGATCGATGCCTACATCGAACTGAAGATGCAGGAAGTCACCCGTGGCCGTGTGGAAGTCTCTCCGGTCGAGTACGACATGTACTTCTCCCTCTGATTCCATGCACGCGATTGCACTTCACGGTGCAAGCAAAGGACGGCTTCGGCCGTCCTTTTTTTTGCTGCTCGGTGTGTGCGCATCGGCGCATGCCCAGCAGCAGGCGGTCTACCGTTGCGGTCAGGAGTACACCAATGCCCCTGCCGTTGCGGGCCGCTGCGAGTTGTTGTCGCCGCAGGCGGTCACGGTGATCGAGGGCACGCGGGTGCAAAGCCTTTCGCCTGCAGTGCCCGCTTCTGGGGCTGTGAGCGCAGCCCATGCGCAGCCGATGCCCTCCATCGGTGCAGCCAGCCCGACGCAAAAGCAGCGTGACGACATGGCACGCAGTGTGCTGAGTGCAGAACTTGAACAGGCCCGGCTGCGCCACGCCCGACTGCTGGAGGAATACCAGCAGGGCGAGCGCGCCCGCCTTCCTGAAGAGACTCGGAACATCCACAAGCCCCCGCAGCATCTGGCTCGCCTGAAGGCGGCCGTCGAGCGCTCGCAGCGGGACATCGACAGCTTGCAGCGCGAACTGGTGCGCCGCCCCATAGCATCCAGCACGCCATGAGTTCCCCGCGATTTGCCTCTTTTGACTTGCTGGCCACCCCGATCGCGGTGCTGGATGCACAAGGGCGACTGCTGGCGGTCAATGCAGCACTGGAAGACGTGCTGGGCCAATCCCGTCGCAGTCTGGTGGGGCAGTTGCTGGCCGATCATTTCGTCGATGCCCTGCCCCTGCGCAATGCCTTGCAGGGGGTGCAGGCCAACGAATTCGCCGCACTGCGCTACGAGGCCGCGTTACGGCGCCAGCACCACTCCGACAGCCTGCCGGTGCATGTGATCATCGCGCCGTCAGACCGCGCAGAAGAGGTGATCGTCGAGTTGCTGCCGGTGGAGCAGAAGACCCGCCAGGAACGCGAAGAACGGCTGCTGGAGCAGGCCCAGGTCAACAAGGAGCTGATCCGCAACCTGGCCCACGAGATCAAGAACCCGCTGGGCGGCATCCGGGGGGCAGCCCAGTTGCTGGAGTTGGAGCTGCAAAGCAAGGAGCTGGCCGAATACACCCAGGTCATCATCCACGAGGCCGATCGCTTGCAGACCCTGGTGGACCGCTTGCTGGCGCCGCACCGCCGCCCGCATGTGGTGAGCGATGTGAACATCCACGAGGTCTGCGAGCGTGTGCGCTCGCTGATTCTGGCCGAGTTTCCCAAGGGGCTGGCCGTGGTGCGCGACTACGACATTTCGATCCCGGAGTTTCGTGGCGACAAGGAACAACTCATTCAGGTGGTGCTCAACATCGCGCACAACGCCGCCCAGGCCCTGCAGGAGCGGCGGGCGCAAGGTGATGCCGAGATTGTCCTGCGCACCCGCATCCTGCGGCAGGTCACCTTTGGCAAGCAGCGCTACCGCCTGGCACTGGAATTGCATGTGATTGACAACGGGCCCGGCATACCGGACTCGATCAAGGACCGGATCTTCTATCCATTGGTGTCCGGGCGCGATGGTGGCTCTGGACTGGGGCTCACCCTGGCCCAGACCTTTGTGCAGCAGCACCACGGTTTGATCGAGTGCGACAGCCAGCCCGGTTGTACGGATTTCAAGATCCTGATCCCTTTGCCTTGAGGCCGATGACTTTGTGAAAGTATGCCGATGAAACCGATCTGGATCGTTGACGATGACCAATCCATCCGGTTCGTCCTGGAGAAGGCGCTGCAGCGTGAGGGCATGGTCACCCGCAGCTTCACCCACCCGCGCGAAGTGCTTCAGGCGCTCGACGCCGATGGTGGCCAGGGCGGTCCACAGGTGCTGGTGAGTGACATCCGCATGCCCGGCGGCTCGGGGCTGGACCTGCTGAGTGCGGTCAAGCAGCGTCTGCCCGGCCTGCCGGTCATCATCATGACGGCCTACTCCGATCTCGACAGTGCAGTTTCGGCTTTTTCCAGCGGCGCCTTCGAATACCTGCCCAAACCTTTTGACCTGCCCAAGGCCACCGAGCTGATCCGGCGTGCCGTCGAAGAAAGCCTGCGCGAGGAAGTGGCCGAGGAGCAGATCGACGAAGCTCCTGAGATGCTCGGCCAGGCCCCGGCCATGCAGGATGTGTTCCGGGCGATTGGCCGCCTGGCGCAAAGCCATGTGACGGTGCTGATCACCGGCGAGTCCGGCTCGGGCAAGGAGCTGGTGGCGCGTGCCCTGCACAAGCATTCGCCGCGCGCCAGCGGGCCATTTGTGGCCATCAACACCGCGGCCATCCCCAAGGACCTGCTCGAAAGCGAGCTGTTCGGGCACGAGCGTGGTGCCTTCACAGGTGCGCAAACCTCGCGACGTGGCCGTTTCGAACAGGCCGACGGTGGCACGCTCTTTCTCGATGAAATCGGCGACATGCCCTTTGACCTGCAGACGCGACTGTTGCGGGTGCTCTCGGACGGGCACTTTTACCGCGTGGGTGGCCACAGCGCCGTCAAGGCCAATGTCCGCGTGATCGCAGCCACGCACCAGGACCTGGAGCAGCGGGTCAAGGAAGGGGGCTTCCGTGAAGACCTGTTCCACCGTCTGAACGTGATTCGTCTGCGCCTGCCGGCCCTGCGCGAGCGCCGCGAAGACGTGCCGATGCTCACGCGCCACTTTTTGCAGCGCAGCGCCCAGCAATTGGGCGTCGAGCCCAAGCGCATCACCGAAGCGGCCATGGCGCAGCTGGGGCAATTCCAGTTCCCGGGCAATGTGCGTCAGCTCGAAAACATCTGCCACTGGCTGACTGTGATGGCGCCAGCACAGGTGATCGAGGCCAAGGACTTGCCGCCGGAAGTGCAGGGCGTTGCAGCCGCGCCCTTGCCTGTGCCCGACATGACAGCCGGGGCGCTGACTGCCGCTCCTCTACCTGGCGTGCAGCCAGCCGATTTGCCCGCAGCGGCGATCCAGGCAGCCGGCGAACCAGTCGCGCATCAGGCGAGCAGCCCGCACAGCGCCTGGCTCGATCTGCTCGACCACGACATCCTGAGGCTGCTGGGCGAAGACCGCAACGACGTCTGGGATGTGCTGTCGCGGCAATTCGAGTCGCGCCTGATCATGACGGCCCTGGCCACCACGCGCGGACGGCGCATCGAGGCGGCGCAGCGCCTGGGCATTGGTCGCAACACCATCACCCGCAAGATCCAGGAGCTGGGCATCGACGAATGAGCCCGCAGCCGCCGCAGGGGGCTGCTCATTCAAAAGGGTCTTGCAGCACCACGTCGGTGACCGGCCAGGCCACACAAGGGAGCACGCAGCCTTCGGCCTTTTCTTCGGGGCTCAGACCCGGCCATGCCATCTCGTAACGCACCTCACCCTGCACCAAGCGGGACAGGCAGGTGCGGCAGGTGCCTGCACGGCAGGAGCTTGGCCACTGCAGGCCGCCTTGCTCCATCGAGTCGAGCAGGGTCTGGTTTTTCCAGGCGTCAAAGCACCGATCGCCAGGGGCGATCCGGCCATTGACGAAGGGAATGTCTTGGCTCATCGGCCGCGGGTGCAGTGGCGTTGGCGAGCGTGTGCAGGGGGCTCAGTTGCGGCGGGCCACCCAATAGGTGGCGCCCTCGGGGCCGTAGCGCTCGTCGTGTGGCACATCGCGCGCCAGCTCGAACGAGTCACCGCGCTGCAGCGCCCGGGTCTGCCCATCCACCGTGAGCCACATCTGCCCTTGCGTGACCACCGCCTTGACTGCAAAGGGGTGGGTGTGGGTGTCCAGCACGGTCAAGGGATCCCAATGGCGTTCGATGACTTCATCAAAGCCTTCGGCACGGGTTTGCCGGGAGAATGTTTCAAAGTCAGGCAGGTTCATGCCCCGATTGTCGGGGTATTGGCCCATGGGCGCTGTCTCAGACAGGTCCCTGGAAGACGATCTTCCATTGATGGGCATCGCGAACCCAGTAGGTGCGCAGGTATTCACTGCGCCTGCTGGTGCTGCGGTTGGGGTCCAGCCAGGTCACCACCATCACGTCTTCCCCGTCTTGCCAGCGCAGTGCCGACAACAACTCCAGGGGCTTGCCGGCTTTGCGGTGGCGGCCCGAGGTGCGCAGCTTGGGCCACCAGTGGTCGAGTCCGAACCCATCGCGCTCGAAATTGGGGCTGTAGTGTTCGCGCAGTGATGGCTCATCGTCGCGCAGCCGTGCCTGGTTCCAGGCCTGCAGTCTGGCCAACCATTCGCTGTGCTCGGCCTCGGCCTTGTCAGGGGCCTGCCACTGCAACTCCCTGCCGATCAGCACCGGGGTCAGGCGCAAAGTCCCCAAACCCAGCAGATGCGTCATTTCGGGATTGGACAGTACGACGCAGCCATCGGTGGCCTCAGGCGCTCTTGAATACTGCGCGCTCGGAGTGCCATGCAGCCAGATGCCTGATCCGGTGCGTTTGCGCATCACATCTACCGCGTTGGGGTAGTTGAGCGTCAGGGCCCCCGCTCCAAAGAGGTCAGGCAAAGTCTCCCCGGGCAGGTTCTTCTGAATGAAATACACCCCCAGTGGCGTTCGGCCATCTCCCTCCCTGGTTTTGCCCAGCCCCTGACTGCCTACCGAGACATAGGTGTCCATCAGCAGTTCCAGGCGCGGCAGGCCATTGGCATCGCTGCGATTGGCAAACCAGTACAGGCGTGAGTGCGATGCATCGACGGCGGCCACATAAGGATGGTGCACCGGGTCCAGGTGGATCAGGCCGGCAGGCACCTTGCCTTGGATGCCCATGACGGGGGGGTGCAGCAGGCGGCGAGTCGTTTCCGTGAGCAGTTCCTGCAACCGTTTCTGGGCCGCAGGAAGGGCCTCTTGGGGTACTTCAGGCCCCTCGACAGGTTGACGCAGGCCGATGTTGAGCAGGTCCGCATACAGCAGCTGTCCCAGTTGAAAAGTCGGATAGGTCTCGGCCAGGTGCTCGGCCAGCCACAAGGCCTGTTGTCGCTGACCATCGCCAAGGTGCTGGTAGATCTGACGGACCATCTGTTCGGGGCCCTGTGGCATCACCGGCGCAGCCTCTTGAGGCTGGAGCTCCAGCTTCCATGGCATCGCCCGGTGGCTGTCTTCATGCGACATGGAGCCAAACCAGGTGGCGTCATCACCCGCCAGCCATACGCCTGTCCCGAAAACAGCCACCACAAGAAAGGGTAGCAAAGGGCGCCAGCGCAAGCCCTGGCGCTGCGAGACGTAGGGGCGCCCCCCACCGGTGGACCACAGGCCTGGCTTCAACTCACCGTCTCTCGCACAATCAGCCATCGACCGCCTTGCTTGACCATCTCAAGGGTCTTGCGACTGGTCCCCGTGAAATTGTCCGAGCTGTAGACCTGCTGGAATTGGACCGTGGCCGTCTTGTCTTCCACCTTGACCTTGAGCTGCCGGATCTCGACGGAAATGCTTTTCTTGGAAAGGATGCGCTGCTTGCGTTCGGCCTCCCACTGGCTGCGTGAGAGCCTTTCGGCCGGCACGAAGTTGCTCGCATAGGACTGCAGGTACTCGTTCATGTCCCTGCGGCTCCATGCCTTGGCCCATGCCAAAACGGCACTGCGCACCGCTTCGGCCTCTGCAGCGTCTGCAACAGAAGCACTGGGTTTGGGGCGGACCTCTGCCGAGGGCCGGGTCGTTTGGGCGGCCTCAGCCACGGTTTGTGCGGTCGGCACAGATGCCACTGGAGTGGCGGCGGAGGCGGTCGGCCGCGTCGTTGGGGCTGGTGGCGAAACAGCTGCAGCAGAGGCTGCAGATGCGGAAGGCGCCACCGAGGCCACCGGCGTTGCTGGCGTCGGCTGTGGCCGAGAGGCAGCGGCGGCCATGGGTGGCAAAGCCTCCACCGAAGGTCCTGAAGCGCGAGACTGCATGCTCGCCAGGAGACTCAGCTGTGCAACGGCGCTGCGGCTCTTGCTGTCGACCTGCAGGGCCTTGGCGTAGGTTTGTTTGACCAGCTGGCTTTGCACATCTGCCAGGTTGCGGTGCAGGGCAGCGTAGCTGGCATTGGCCAGCATGCCGGCCTCGAGCGCCTTGCGCGCATCTTCGAGCCGGCCTTTGGAGGCGTAAAGCACCCCAAGGTTGTTGTGGGCCTCCACCAGACCGGGGCTGGATTCGACCAGCTTGCGGAAAGTCTCGATCGCCTTGTCGGTCTGCCCTTGCTGGGCCTGGATCACCCCTTCAAGAAACCGTATTTCGGTGTCCTGGGGTTGCCGCTGCTTTTCCTGCAGCACCAGTTTGGCAGCCTGCTCCAGCTGTCCCGAGACCAGAGCCTGCCTTATCCCCTCTGCTGGCGACGAGCCCAGTGCATGCCCGGATGCCAGGCCCAAGGCCATAACCCATGCCAAGGGGTGACGCCCGAGCGGTCCTGAAAGGGAATAACAAAGCATGTGTCGGAAATCCAAGGTCCGACGATTTTATATAGAGGGCAAGCCCTTCTCTGCCAGAAACGGAAAAAAACCCAGGCCAGGATCAGAGCCCGTAGTGCTGATGCAAACGCAAATCCAGCTCTGGCAGTGTCAGGCTGGTCAGGTCGAGCGGATGACGCGCGAACACGTGCCGTTCGAGCAAACCGTGCTCGTGTGACATCAATTCGCCCAGGAAAGGGTTGGAGGCAAATACCGTCAATTGACCGATGCCCTGACTGTCAACGGCCTTTTTCAGCCATTGGCTGATTTCCCGGGCAAATTGTTCACGCGCATGCGCGCTGGCGTTCTGGGGCGGTGCCAGGCCCGACCGGCCACGCATGCCGCTGGTGCGGTGTGCCGAGTCCGGGTTGCCCATGTGCTGACGGGTTTGCGGGTGCACCCAATGCATGATTTCGCGCAACTCGGTGCCCGGGTGGTCGCGCTGCAGCAAACGGGCTTGTGATCCGTTGGCAACAACGATCCAGTGAGGTTGTGGCATGGCAGGCTCCCCTGATGGAAAGCTGCCGATTGTGGGCAAGGCCCTCTCCCTGCGCCATTGGCCTTAAGGCATAGATCGTCAGCCTTTCAGCAGGCTCACTTGCCCCAGGAGTCCTTGAGTCCCACCGCCCGGTTGAACACCGGTTTGCCCGGTGCATGGTCAATGCGGTCCGCTACGAAGTAGCCAAAGCGCTCGAACTGGAACTTCTGGTCGGGCTGCGCAGCGGCCAATGACGGCTCCACATACGCCGTGACCACCTTGAGGCTGTCCGGATTGAGCGCCTGCAGAAAGTCCTTGCCTCCCGCATCCGGGTGGGCGTCGGCAAACAGGCGGTCGTACAGCCGCACTTGCGCCTGCACGCCGTCGGCCACGCCCACCCAGGTGATGGCAGCCTTGGCCTTGACGCTGTCGGCGCCGGGGGTGCCGCTCTTGGTGCCCGGGATCACTTTGGCCTGCACCTCGGTCACCTGGCCCGCTGCGTCGCGCGCGCAGCCGGTGCATTCGATCACGTAGCCGCCCTTGAGGCGCACCAGATTGCCGGGAAACAGGCGCTTGTAGCCCTTGGGCGGCACTTCTTCGAAGTCTTCGCGTTCAATCCAGACTTCTTTGCCGATCTTGAACACGCGGTCCGCCGGGGCTGCTTGGCCCTCAGCGATGGCCGAATGGGGCAGGGCGGGCAGCGTGCAATCCTCGGTGTAGGCGTCCGAGCCAAAGGCCTCGGCCCAGTTGCTCAGCACCAGCTTGACCGGGTCGAGCACGGCCATCCCGCGGTGGGCCTTGTTTTCCAGGTCTTCGCGCAGGCAGCCTTCGAGCGTGCTGTAGTCGATCCAGCTGTCGCTCTTGGTCACGCCGATGCGCTCGGCAAAGAGCTGCAGGCTCTCGGGCGTATAGCCGCGGCGGCGCAGCCCCACGATGGTGGGCATGCGCGGGTCGTCCCAGCCGCTGACTTTGCCTTCATTGACCAGTTGCGCCAGCTTGCGCTTGGAGGTGACCACATAGGTCAGGTTCAGGCGGGCGAATTCGTACTGCCTGGGTGGCGGACTGGCCAGCAGGCCGCCTTCGATCAGGCGCGCCATCAGCCAGTCGTAGAACGGCCGCTGGTCTTCGAATTCGAGCGTGCAGATGCTGTGGGTGATCTGCTCGAGCGCGTCCTCGATGGGGTGCGCGAAGGTGTACATCGGGTACACGCACCAGGCCTTGCCGGTGTGGTGGTGCTCGGCATGGCGGATGCGGTAGATGGCCGGGTCGCGCAGGTTGATGTTGGGCGATGCCATGTCGATCCTGGCGCGCAGCACCATGGCGCCATCGGGGTGCTTGCCATCGCGCATTTCCCGAAAGCGCGCCAGGTTCTCGGACGGGCTGCGGCTGCGGTACGGGCTGTCCACGCCGGGCTTGCCGAAGTCGCCACGGTTGGCGCGCATTTCTTCGGGCGTCTGCTCGTCCACATAGGCGTGTCCCGCCTCGATCAGGTGTTCGGCAGCGCGGTACATGAAGCCGAAGTAATCGCTGGCCTGATACGGCGCAGCGCTGCCTGGCGTCTGGCCGATCTGCGCCCAGTCAAAGCCCAGCCATTTCACCGCGTCGATGATGCTGTTGACGTATTCCTGGTCTTCTTTTTCGGGGTTGGTGTCGTCAAACCGCAGGTGGCACACGCCGCCGTATTCCCGCGCCAGCCCGAAATTGATGCAGATGCTCTTGGCATGGCCCACGTGCAGGTAGCCATTGGGCTCGGGCGGAAAGCGGGTACGGATCCTGGCCGGGTCGGGTTCGCCTGCGGCGTGGTGCGCAGCATCGCCGGGGCTGCCGGCCCAGCGGCGGCTGGCGTAGGTGCCTTGCGCCAGGTCCTTTTCGATGATCTGGCGCAGGAAATTGCTGACTTTGCCTTCGCCGCCTTCGGCGGCGGCAGGGTTGTTGGCGGGGGAATTCATGGGGGGATTTTAGGGGGTGACACCGCCCGCTTTGCCGGGCCTGGACGGCGGCTGCTATTACGTCTGGAAACCATTGGGGGGCGAATGCTGTCCACCCCAGTGCGGGGGCAAACGCTAAGCCTTCAGGTGGGCAAGGTCCACCACCCTGTTCGGAGGAAAGTTGATGTCAACCCCTGTGTTCAAAACAATTGCCCGCAAGGCCATGCTGCTGGGCGCCTTGGCCTTGGGGCTGGCGCAGGTGGGCTGCGCGCATCCGGTGGTGATGGAGCCTTCGGTGGTGATCTCTTCGCGGATCGGTCAGGCGCCGATCTATGCCCAGGTGGGCATCCCCGCGCCGGTGATGGTCATGCCGCCGCCCAGGGTCATCTATGCACCACCGCAGGTGGTGTACACGCCACCGATGCACTGGTCTGCCCCGGCATGGGGCCGTGGGCATGACCATGGACGCCGCTGGGGGCCTGGGCGCTACCATCACCCCGGCCATGGCCATGGTGATCGCGGTGGCTGGCGGCGCTGAAAACCGCTTTTGTCCAGCCACCTAGATGGGCGTGATCTCGCGGGCGGAGATAATTCCAAGATTGTTTCTGGAGTCTCCGTGGACAGCGTTTTGCTCATCAAGGCAGCCATCATGGGTCTGGTCGAAGGCCTGACCGAATTCCTGCCCATTTCTTCTACTGGCCACCTGATCCTTGCGGGGAGTTTGCTGGGCTTTCATGACGACAAGGCCAAGGTCTTCGACATCGCGATCCAGACCGGCGCCATCTTTGCAGTCATCCTGGTCTATTGGCAGAAAATCAGCGGTACCGTCCGCGACCTGCCACGCAGCCCCGACGCGCAACGTTTTGTCTTGAACGTGCTGATCGGCTTCCTGCCAGCGGTCGTCATGGGCCTGTTGCTGGGCAAGGCGATCAAGGCTCACCTGTTCACGCCAGCGGTGGTGGCCACCACCTTCATCGTCGGTGGGTTCATCATCCTCTGGGCCGAACGTCGCCCAGCCAGCGCCGTGCGTATCCAGGACGTGGAGTCCATGCGAGGACGTGACGCGCTCAAGGTCGGTCTGGTGCAGTGTCTGGCCATGATCCCCGGCACCAGCCGCAGCGGCGCCACCATCATCGGCGGCATGCTGCTGGGGCTGTCACGCAAGGCGGCCACCGACTTTTCTTTTTATCTGGCCATCCCCACTTTGATCGGCGCTGGCGCCTACAGCCTGTACAAGGAGCGCGCACTGCTGAGCATGGCCGATCTGCCCCTGTTTGGTGTAGGCCTGGTGGTGTCCTTCATCAGCGCATGGGTGTGCGTGCGCTGGTTGCTGCGCTTCATTGCCACGCACAGCTTTGAGGTGTTTGCGTGGTATCGGATAGCGTTTGGGATGGTGGTACTGGCCACCAGCCATTGGGGGTTGGTCAGCTGGGCCGCTTGATCAGCCGCCCATATTGCGCAATGCGGCCTCCACGGCGGCAGCAGTGGTCAGGGGTTTTTCCATCGGGAAGAGGTGCGAGCCGTCGAGCATCATGACCCGCCCTTTGGTGACCTGGGTGGTGAAGTCCATGCCCACTTGTCGCATCTCGCGTGAATGCGTGCCGCCAATGAAGGCCGCAGGGCATTTGAGCGGGTGGCGGCGCAGCAGACTGGCCATGTGGTCGGGCAGGGTGTTGTAGATGCGGGTTTCGATGTCCCGGTCAAAGGCCAGCCAGCGCTGGCCGTCACGCTCGGTGCTGCCGCAATCCACATAGTCGGCCAGCACGCCCGGGTCCCATTTGGCAAAGGCGCGCTTGTGGCGAAAGTGATCGAGCATCGCAGCCCGGTCGGGCCAATGGTTGCGGCGCTTTTGGCTGACCTTGCCGGGCGACAGCGCACCCACCAGTTGCGTGCGCTTGGCCAGGCCCAGGGTGGAGGCTTTCCAGCCGCCCAGGATGGGTGAGTCCAGCAATAGCACACCGCGTGCCAGTTCGGGATGCAGCGCGGCGCACATCAGGCTCAGGATGCCTCCCAGCGAGTGACCGACGAGAAAGGCGGGCTGTCCATCGGTCTGGTGCGAGGTTGCAAAGTCGGCCAGCTGCTGCACCAGGTGGGGCCAGTTGTCGGTCACGGGGTAGGCCTGGTCGTGACCGAACTTGTCGATGGCATGCACCTCGAAACCACGCTGGCGCAGGCTCTCGAATACCAGTCGGTAGGTGCCGCCCGGGAAACTGTTGCCGTGGGAGAAGATGATGCGACCGAGCATGCTCAGATGAGTTTTTCGTCGGGGGTGCTGATTTTCTTGAGGACGGTGTTGCGGGCAGCGGGCACCATGATCGGCACCTGCGTGTGCTGCCCATCCCAGGCTGGATGTTCAATGCTGTCGAACATCTGGCGCAGCTTTTCGCCCCAGCTGCTGCGCACCATCTGAAAGTAGGGGTTGTGCTCGTCGATGCACACGATCCGGTCGCTGTGCAGGCGGCCGGCCTCGTAGACCACCATGTCCAGCGGCAGGCCCACCGACAGGTTGGACTTGAGGGTCGAATCCATCGAGACCAGGGCGCACTTGGCGGCCTCGTCCAGGGGCGTGTTGGGCGTGATCACGCGGTCGAGCACCGGCTTGCCGTACTTCGATTCGCCGATCTGGAAGTAGGGTGTCTCGTCGGTGGCTTCGATGAAGTTGCCCGGTGAATACACCTGGAAAAGGCGCATGCCTTCGCTGCCGATCTGGCCGCCGAAGATCATCGACACATTGAACTCCACCCCTGTGGCCCGCAGGGCTGCGGCATCGCGTTCGTAGACACGGCGCACGGCGGCGCCCAGCACGCGGGCCGCGTCGAACATGCTGGTGGCGTTCCAGATGGTCAGCGGCTCGTCCTGCCCGGGCTCGACGAGTTTTTCGATCTGCAGCACCTCCCGCACCGACTGCGAAATGCTCAGGTTGCCCGCCGACAGCAGCGTCATGAAGCGGTCGCCCGGCTTCTCGTAAATGATCATCTTGCGGAAGGTGCTGATCTGGTCGAGGCCGGCGTTGGTGCGGGAGTCGGAGAGGAACACCAGTCCGGCGCGGGTCTTGATGGCGACGCAGTAGGTCATGGCTTACTTTTTGGGCAGCAGGCGCTGCAGGCTGTAGAGGGCATCGAGCGCCTCGCGGGGGCTCAGTGCATCGGGGTTGATCTGGGCCAGGGCCGCCTCGATCGGGCTGGGGCCGCTGGCTTCGGTCTCGGGCGGGGGCGCAAACAGATCCACCTGCGCGCGTGCGTCCTGCGCGCCCGATTCGAGCGCCTGCAGGGCGTGGCGTGCGTGGCTCAGCACCGCGGCGGGCATGCCCGCCAGGCGCGCCACCTGCACGCCGTAACTGCGGCTTGCAGGCCCCGGCTGGATCTCGTGCAAAAACACGATGTCGCTGCCCGACTCGGCCGCGCTCACATGCATGTTGACGGCGGCGCTGTGCGTGGCCGGGAATTCGGTCAACTCGAAATAGTGCGTGGCGAACAGGCCAAAGCACTGCACCTTGTTGTGCAGATGGGTGGCGATGCCGCTGGCCAGGGCCAGGCCGTCAAAGGTCGAGGTGCCGCGGCCGATCTCGTCCATCAGCACCAGGCTGTGGGGCGTGGCGCTGTGCAAAATTTGCGCGGCTTCGGTCATCTCCAGCATGAAGGTCGATTGGGCGTTGGCCAGGTCGTCGGCCGCACCGATGCGGGTGTGGATCGCATCGATGGGGCCCAGACGGCAGTTGCTGGCGGGCACATGGCTGCCGATGCTGGCCAAAAGCACGATCAATGCCACCTGCCGCATGTAGGTCGACTTGCCGCCCATGTTGGGGCCGGTGATGATCTGCAGCCGCTGCTTGGGCCCCATCACCGTGTCGTTGGCGATGAAACTGCCGCCGGACACCTCAGCCAAACGCGCTTCCACCACCGGGTGGCGCCCGGCGCGGATCTCGATGCAGGGCTCGCGCGTGAACTCGGGCGCGCACCAGTTCAGGGTGATGGCGCGCTCGCTCAAGGTGCACAGCGCGTCCAGCCCGGCCATGGCCTGGGCCAGACCGGTCAGCGCCGGCACAAAGCTTTGCAGCTGGTCGAGCAAGCCTTCGTAGAGCCACTTCTCGCGGGCCAGCGCCCGCTCCTGCGCCGACAGGGCCTTGTCTTCAAAGGCCTTGAGTTCGGGCGTGATGAAGCGTTCGGCGTTTTTCAGGGTCTGGCGGCGGCGGTAGTCGTCGGGCACCTTGTCCAGTTGCCCTTGCGTGACCTCGATGTAGAAGCCGTGCACCTTGTTGAACTGCACACGCAAATTCGCGATGCCGGTGCGGGCCTTTTCGCGCGTTTCGAGGTCGAGCAGAAAGCTGTCGCAGTTGGTCTGGATGGCACGCAGCTCGTCGAGTTCGGCATCCAGACCCGGGGCGATGACGCCGCCGTCGCGCACCAGCGCGGCCGGTTCTTCGAGCAGCGATTGGGCCAGCAGTTCGGCGCAGCCCGTGGGTGGTGTGAGCCAGCGTGCGAGGCGGGCCAGCAGGGTGTCGCCTGCGGGTTGCAAGGTGGCCAGTGTTTGGGCCAGGCCGTGGGCACGTTCGAGCGCGTAGCGCAGCGCCACCAGCTCGCGCGGGCGGACCTGGCGCAGTGCGGTGCGGGCAGTGATGCGTTCCACATCGCTGGCGCCCTTGAACTGTTCGCGCAGGTGCATGTAGGCAGAACATGTCACTTTGTTCTGAGCGATGTCATCCCCAGGCAATCCAGCATGTTTGTCATCCTCGGGCTTGACCCGAGGATCCATGGATTCCCGCATTCGCGGGAAAGACGAAGTAGAGCCCGGGAATGACGCAATTTGGGTGAGCTGCTCAATCGCGGCCAGCCGCTCCTGGGCCTGCGCACGGTCGCGCTGGGGGCTGAGCAGCCAGCTTTTCAGCATGCGGCTGCCCATGCCGGTCATGCAGGTGTCCAGCAGCGAAAACAGCGTGGGCGCATCTTCGCCGCGCAAGGTCTGCACGAGTTCGAGGTTGCGGCGGGTGGCGGGCGGCAGGTCGATGAGGGTGTCCGAGCGCTGAACACGGATGCTCTGCACATGCGGCAGGTTGCGTCCCTGCGTGTGCTCGGCATAGGTCAGCAGTGCGGAAGCGGCCGCATGGGCATCGTGCAGGGTGTCGGCGTTCCAGGCGGCCAGGCTGGCGGCCTGCATTTGTTCTTGCAGCTTGCGCTGGCCCAGACCCGCGTCGAACTGGAAGTCCGGACGCAGCGCGAGCGAGAGGCCCGCGCCCCGGTGCTGCGCACGGATCTGCCGCAGGCGCTCTTCAAAGGCCTGTGTCATGCCGCCGCTCGCCAGCAATTCGGCCGGGCCGATGCGGTCGATCCAGTCGGCCAGCTCCTCATGCGTGCATTCGGCCAGGTGAATCACGCCCTGCGTGACACTCAGCCAGGCCAGGCCGCAGCGGGCCTTTTTGCCCTGGTGCACCGCCAGCAGCAGGGCTTCGGACTTTTCACTCAGCAGCTCGCTGTCGGTCAAGGTGCCGGGGGTCACCACGCGCACCACCTTGCGCTCGACCGGACCTTTGGCCGTGGCCACATCGCCGACCTGCTCGCAAATCGCCACCGATTCGCCCAGCTTGATCAGGCGCGCCAGATAGCCCTCGACCGAATGGAAGGGCACACCGGCCATGACCACCGGTCTGCCGGCGGACTGGCCGCGCTGGGTGATGGTGATGTCGAGCAGGCGGCCGGCTTTTTCGGCGTCGTCCCAGAAGAGCTCGTAGAAGTCACCCATCCGGTAGAAGACGAGCGTGTCGGGAAACTCCGCCTTGATGGCCAGGTACTGGGCCATCATGGGGGTGTGTGCGCTCAGGTCAGGCACGGTGGCCATGGCGTGGGGCCGGGCTCAGAAGGGGGCGCTGTCGCCCTGGTCGGCGATGGTTTCGGCGTCGGCAGCCTCGGCCGCTTCGCCGCGCTTGAGGGCGGTGAGCTTTCGCGAGGCTTCGCGCACCTCGGCCTTCTCACCGGCACCTGCGAACTTGCTGTACTTGTGCAGGATGGGCACGAGCTGGCCGTAAATACGGGGCGTGCCGGCCAGCATTTCGCGCTGATCCAGGAAGTCGGCTTCGCCGGTGAAATTGCCCACCAGGCCGCCGGCCTCGGTGACCAGCAGCGAGCCCGCAGCCACGTCCCAGGGCGACAGGCCGGTTTCAAAGAAGGCTTCGGTGAAACCGGCGGCCACGTAGGCCAGGTCGAGCGCGGCGGCACCCGGGCGGCGCAGGCCGGCGGTCTTTTGCATCACGTCGCCCATCATCAGCAGGTAGTTGTTGAAGTTGTCGCCCGGACGGAAGGGGAAGCCCGTGGAGATCAGGCACTCCTTGAGCTGGGTGCGTTTGCTCACGCGGATGCGGCGGTCGTTGAGGAAGGCGCCCCGGCCTCGGGTGGCGGTGAAGAGGTCGTTGCGGCTGGGGTCGTAGACCACGGCCTGCTCGATGCGTCCGCGCACCTGCAACGCGATGCTCACGCAGTAGACCGGAAAGCCGTGGATGAAATTGGTGGTGCCGTCGAGCGGATCGATGATCCAGATGTGGTCGGCTTGGGGGTTGCCGTGCTGGCTGCCGGACTCTTCGGCCAGGATGCCGTGGTCGGGGTAAGCCGTCAGGAGG
>JACCDI012141951.1_pt1 | contig 15775 bp, 13 predicted proteins | sample 7442791 | NCBI WGS metagenome assembly JACCDI01 (sample SAMN15323434, study PRJNA562643) | freshwater metagenome | isolation source: river surface water | place: USA:Blue River Watershed | collected 2017-08-15 | reverse complement strand
GGTGGAAGTTAGGCGCCAGTTCAGTGAAATCAAGGGCATCATGGACGGTTCAGGCAAACCTGAATACGGCCGTGCTGTTGACATGCTGACCACAGCTCCCATCAAAGAGATGGTCATCCCCAGCTTGCTGCCTGTGGTGGTGCCCATTGTGGTGGGCTTGCTGCTTGGCCCCAAAGCCTTGGGCGGCCTGCTCATGGGAACCATCGTGACTGGCTTGTTTGTCGCCATTTCAATGTGTACTGATGGCGGTGCATGGGACAACGCCAAAAAGTACATTGAAGACGGTCACCACGGCGGCAAAGGCTCCGAAGCGCACAAAGCGGCCGTCACGGGCGATACCGTGGGCGACCCCTACAAAGACACGGCTGGCCCTGCCATCAATCCGTTGATCAAGATCATCAACATTGTGGCTTTGCTGATTGTGCCTTTGGTGATGCAATTCCACGGCTGAAAATGAGGGTGTGATAACCACACCCTAGGACGACAAAGCCTGCCTGTGGCAACATGGGCGGGCTTTTTTACGCGCAAAATACGCAAATGGAATTTAATCTTTTGATGTCACAAACAATCAGTGGTGAGCGAAGTGTCTGAACGCGTCATTCCCATCATCACCCAGCCCCTCGGCAATTTGGCCATTCCCCAGCCAGGCTCTAACGCATCTTGGCAAAACGGGCAGCACCTGGCCGACACGCTTCAAAGGCCTTTGCACGATTTGAGAATCAGCGTAACGGACCGTTGCAATTTCAGATGCAGCTATTGCATGCCCAAAGAAGTTTTTGACAACAACTACACCTACTTACCGCAAAGCTCGCTCCTCACCTTCGAGGAAATTACACGCGCTGCAACAAGTTTCATTGGATTGGGCGTTGAAAAAATTCGCTTGACGGGAGGCGAACCTCTGCTCAGGAAAAATTTAGAAATTTTGATCAGCCAATTGGCGGGACTGCAAACGCTCAATGGCAATCCATTGGACCTGACACTGACCACCAACGGCTCTTTGTTGGCGCGCAAAGCTCAGAGCCTCAAAGCAGCGGGCCTCAAGCGAGTGACTGTCAGCTTGGACGGCTTAGACGACGCTGTTTTTAAGCGCATGAACGATGTCGATTTTCCTGTCAGCGATGTTCTAGAGGGCATTGAGGCTGCGCGCGATGCAGGGCTTGGTCCGATCAAAGTCAACATGGTGGTCAAGCGCGGTACCAATGAGCAAGAAATACTGCCCATGGCGCGTTATTTTCGGGGCCAAAACATTGCCCTTCGCTTCATTGAATACATGGACGTAGGGGCTACCAATGGCTGGCGTATGAACGAAGTTATGCCCAGCGCTGAAGTGCTGGCTTTGCTCCAATCAGAAATGTCATTAACCCCTTTAAGTCCCTCTCAAGCCGGCGAGACGGCAGAGCGTTGGGGTTATTTGAATGCACAAGGTGAGCACGACCCATCTTTGGGTGAAATTGGTTTTATCAGCAGCGTCACCAAAGCATTTTGCAGTGACTGCAACCGTGCGCGTTTGACCACTGAAGGTCAACTTTACTTGTGCCTCTTTGCAACGCAAGGCTACGACCTCAAGCCCTTAATTCGGGGTCAGCAGAACACTGAAAACTTGACGCAAGCCATCGCCGATATTTGGTCGCAACGAACAGACAGATACTCACAACTCAGAAGCAGTTTGCCGCATGACACCCATCAAGACATTGCAGGCCAGTTGCAACGCAAAGTCGAGATGAGTTACATCGGTGGCTAAAACAATTCACACCATGACAGAACTCAGCATCACTGGACTTATTTTGGCGGGCGGTCGCGGCGCTCGCATGGGCGGCATTGACAAAGGCTTGCAAAATTTCAACGGTACGCCATTGACTTTGCACACCCTCATGCGACTGCAAATGCAAGAAGGCGCGCCAATGTCAGACATCATGATTGTGGCCAACCGAAACTTGTCGGCTTACGAGTCTTTCGGTGTTCAAGTGTGGCCCGATAGCACCGATGGTTTTGCGGGCCCATTGGCTGGCTTTCTAACTGGTTTAGAACGCTGCGAAACTTCTTTGTTGCTCACAGTGCCTTGTGACAGTCCTTTGTTTCCAATGGACTTGGCTCAACGTTTAACCGATGCCCTGATTGCAGAAAATGCAGACATCGCTATGGCCGCTGCCAAAGAGGAAGACGGCAAGATCCGCCCCCAACCCGTTTTTTGTTTGATGCGCGTCACTTTGCTCGAAAGCTTGGTGAAGTTCATACAGTCAGGTGGCAGAAAAATAGACGCTTGGACTGCACAACACAGCACGGTACTTGTCCCCTTTGACGGCCCCGAGGTTGATCCCCGTGCATTTTTCAATGCCAATACTTTGGAAGAACTACATCGCCTCGAAAAAATTTCATGACACACGCCAAGTCCATCGATGAAATTGCAGCCTCACTTCAAGGCTACGACCCACAAGCATTGCCTGCGCAAGATGTCTTGAAGTTTTTGTCTGAGTTGGTGACAGAGGTATCAGAGACAGAATCGGTCGATATTTTTGATGCCTTGGGTCGCATTGTGGCCAAAGATGTCATCAGCCCAATCGATGTGCCGCCCCATGACAATTCCGCCATGGACGGCTTTGCCTTCAATGGCCAACAATTGTCATCAGAAGGCGCGCTCACACTCAAGGTCATGGGCACTGCACTGGCAGGCAAAGCTTGGCAAGGCCAAGTTGGCCCCAACGAGTGCCTGAAAATCATGACGGGTGCCATCATGCCCGAGGGACTGGACACAGTCATTCCCCAAGAACTCTGCCAAGCCATCACTGCCGAATCTATTCAATTTGACAGCCGTCTATTAAAAACAGGCGACAACCGCAGACATCGGGGCGAGGACATTGCCAAAGGCAAACCCGCATTGCTGAAAGGCGCTCGCATCACACCTGCAGCCGCTGGCTTGCTGGCCAGCCTTGGCCTGCCTCAGGTCACCGTTTACAGGCGCTTGAGGGTTGCCTACTTTTCCACAGGCGACGAAATACTCAGCTTGGGCGAAGCGCCGCGTGAAGGGGCTGTGTATGACAGCAACCGATACACCATTCATGGCCTGCTAGAAGAACTGGGTTGTCAGATGATTGACATGGGCGTTGTCAAAGACAATCCGTCGTTGTTAGAACAAGCCTTTACCCAGGCCGCATCTCAAGCAGACGCCATAATTACCAGCGGCGGCGTAAGCGTTGGCGAGGCTGATTTCACCAAAACCATGATGAAAAAATTGGGCGATGTGGCCTTTTGGAAAATTGCCATGCGGCCTGGTCGTCCCATGGCAGTTGGACGAATCAAGCACGATCATCGCTCTGCGGTTTTATTTGGTCTGCCCGGCAATCCTGTGGCTGTCATGGTCACCTTCTTGGCTTTTGTCAAACCGGCACTCTTGCAAATGATGGGTTGCACCGCTTTGCCCGCGCCCTTGGCAAGGGCCAGAACTCAGGAAGTTCTCAGAAAGAAACCCGGACGAACCGAGTATCAACGTGGCATCGTGTCAAGAAATTCAGAGGGTGAGTTGGAAGTCGCGACCACGGGCAACCAAGGCTCGGGCGTGTTGAGTTCTATGGTGCAAGCCAACGCCCTGATTGTGTTGCAACACACCCAATCAACCGCTCAAGTCGGTGACTGGGTGGATGTGCTCTTGCTCTAGTGAGAGGCGTGCGCTTGGCCCGACTCTGGCGGCGTGTCCGAGGCTTCTGTTTTGTTGGGGCCAGGCACTGATTTGCGTGCAAACAAGGTGTACATGGTGGGCACCACAAAAACCGTGAGCAAGGTTCCAAAGCTCATACCGCCCACAATGACCCAACCAATTTGAATGCGACTTTCAGCGCCAGCGCCAGTGGCCAGCGCCAAAGGCAATGCACCCAACACCATGGCACCCGTGGTCATCAGAATAGGCCGCAGACGTTGGCCTGAAGCTTTGACAATGGCGTCAAAGGTGTCGACGCCCTGCTCCCGCAGCTGGTTGGTAAATTCAACGATCAAAATGCCGTGCTTGGTAATGAGCCCCACCAGCGTGATCAGTCCAATTTGCGAATAAACATTCAAACTTCCTCCCGTGAGCTTGAGCGTCATGAGCGCACCAAACATGGACAAGGGCACCGAAAGCATGATGACGAAGGGGTCGATGAAGCTTTCAAACTGAGCGGCCAAGACCAAGAAGATGAAGAACAAAGCCAACACAAAAACAATCACCAAAGCGCCTTGCGAGCTTCTGAATTCACGCGAGGTGCCGTTCAGTTCTGTGGTGTAGCCAGGCTTCAAAATGCCGGCGGCTGTCTTGTCTAAAAACTTCAGAGCATCGCCCAAAGCGTAGTCAGGCGCCAAGTTGGCCGTGATAGAGACAGAGCGTCTTTGACCGAAGTGATTGAGTTCACGGGGCGAAACGCTTTCACGCACTTTGACCAAAGCAGACAAAGGAACGACCGTGTCGTTTCGACCGCGCACATAAATATTGTCAATGTCGCTAGGCGTATTGCGACCACTTTCTTGGGTTTGAACGATGACGTCGTATTGCTCGGCATCACGCTTGTAGCGCGTTACAACGCGACCACCCAACATGGTCTCCACAGCTTTGGCCACCACATCCACACTGATACCCAGTTCAGACGCCTTGACACGGTCGACTTCAACGCGCAACTCAGGTTTGTTCAAACGCAAGTCGACATCGGGAGAGATGAAACCTGGGTTCTTGGCTATCTCGTCCAACATTTGACGCGTGACTGCATTTAAATTTTGATAACTGTCGGAGGTTTGAATCACAAAGTTGACGGGACGCTCTCTAAAGCCTTGACCCAGCGAAGGTGGCGTAATTGGAAAAGCATTGACGCCTGGAGCGCCGTTGAACTTGGCTTGAAGTTCACGCGCAATTTCTAATGTGGTTCTCTGGCGCAGGTCCCAATCAATGGCACGGTAAATGACACTGCCTTGAGCCACCGTAGGATTGCCTAGGTTGGCAAAAATACGATCAAACTCTGGATAAGTGCTGCCAATTTTTTCGAGGATGAGCGCATATTTGTCGGTGTAGTCCAAGGTCGAGCCATCTGGCGCATTGACAGTGACCAAGACGACGCCGCGGTCTTCCAGGGGCGAGAGTTCTTGCTTCATGGTGGGGTACACAACAGCAATGCCTACACCGCAAGCCAACATGATGGCAATCACCAACCAACGGAAATGGCGGAGCACTTTGACGAGTAATTTTTCATAACCCGTAGAGATACCTGTCAGAAGCTTTTCCATAAACCGGTCAAATCGGTTGGGATTGGGGTTATGGCGAAGCAACAAAGAACTCATCATGGGCGACAAAGTGAGAGCGACCAAACCTGACACCAACACCGCACCCGCTAGGGCCAAGGCAAATTCACTGAACAACTTGCCAGTACGTCCAGGTGTAAAAGCCAACGGTGCAAACACGGCAGCCAGGGTCATGGACATGGCCACAATGGCAAAACCAATTTCTTTTGCGCCTTTGATGGCTGCAGAAAATGGGTCCAAGCCTTCTTCAATGTGTCGGTAAATGTTTTCCAACATCACAATGGCATCGTCCACCACCAGACCAATGGCCAAGACCAGCGCTAGCAAAGTGAGCGTGTTGATGGTGAAGCCCGCCAAAGCCATGATGGCAAACGTGCCAATCAAGCTGACAGGGATAGTGATGATGGGAATGATGGAAGCGCGAAAGGTTCTTAAGAAAACAAAAATAACCAAGGCCACCAAAACAATAGCCTCCAAAATGGTTTGGAAAACGCTCTTGATGGACTTATCAATGAACACAGAGTTGTCGTTGGCCACATTGATAGCAATGTCGCCCGGCAAGTCTTGTTTCAAACGCGGCAACATTTCTCGAACACCTTTGCTCAACTCCAATGGATTGGCCGTCGCTTGACGAATTACACCCGCAGATATAGCGGCTTTACCATTCAGGCGAACGCGGCTGCGGTCATCGGCTGTTCCTTCTTCTACTTTCGCAATGTCTCGAATTTTGATGGGAAAGCCATTGACATTGCGAATGGTGATATCGCCAAACTGCGCAGGTTTGATGAGATCGGTTTGGGATGTGACACTGAATTCGCGGAGCTGTGATTCGATGCGTCCCGCAGGCAATTCCAAATTGCTGCGTCGGATGGCATCTTCAACATCTTGCGACGTCAAGCGATAAGCGGCCATGCGGTCGGCGTCCAACCATACGCGCATGGCGTATTTACGTTCACCAAAAATACGGACATCGGCCACACCCGTGACCGTTTGTAAGCGCGGCTTGACCACCCGGTTAATGAGGTCGTTGATTTCGAGGGGAGACAAAGTCTCACTAGAGAAAGCCAACCAAATGACTGGAAATGCATCCGCCTCCACTTTGGCAATGACCGGTTCCTCAATGGCCTGTGGCAATCGGCCACGAATGCGTGAGGTACGGTCACGCACTTCGGCTGCTGCCGTATCGGCATCTTTTTCTAAGCGAAAACGAACTGTGATTTGGGATTGGTCTGCGCGGCTGATAGAAGTAATCACATCAACAGCGTCAATGCCCGCAATGGAATCTTCCAGCGGTTTGGTCACTTGAGACTCAATCACCTCGGCTGAAGCGCCAGGATATTTGACGCTGACTGTGACAGTCGGTTCATCGATCTTGGGGTACTCGCGCAGAGACAATCGATTAAAGCTGACGGCACCGATCAATAGGATCAGCAGCGACAAAACGGTCGCAAAGACCGGTCTGCGAATGGAGGCTTCAGCGAGTTGCATTCAAACCTCTGAGGCAAGGATTGTCGCCAGTCACGGGTTTAGCAGCGGTTTGTTTTGCTGCGGGGGCTACTGTGATGGGTTTGTCTGCAGGTTTGTCTGCAGGCTTGGCGGCATTAGGACCACCTGCCTTAGAAAGATCAACCACTTTGACGAGGGTGCCATCTTTTTGCAAACGCTGCTGTCCTGCCACCACCACCGTATCTTCCAAAGTCAAGCCTTCTAAGATTTCGACCTTACCGGGCTGACGCAAGCCAATTTTGACAGCGACACGCTCAGACATCATTTCGTCTTTGTTGGGACCCGCCACAACTTTGACAACAAACGAGCGGCCGCCTTGCGGCACGATGGCCTCTTCAGGTACAACCATTGCATTGGGACGCTCACCAAAGACGGCACTGACGCGTGCAAACATGCCAGGGCGCAATTGCATTTGGCGGTTGTCGATACAAGCACGTACGCCAACAGAACGGCCATTGGCATCGATCAAGGGATCGATGGCTTGAACCAGCGCCGTGAATTGCCTGCCGGGCAAAGCATCAAAAGACACTTGTGCTTTTTGACCAGGTTTAACTTTGGTCTGAAAGCGTTCGGCCAAACGAAAGTCCAAGAGGACAGCGTCTATGTCTTCGATGTTGACCATGTCGGCGCCATCTTTTAAATAGTCACCTACGTTGATTTGACGCAAGCCCGCTACACCATCAAAAGGGGCAAGTACTTTCAAGCGTTGAAGTGTGGCCTGTGCCAATGAGAGTTTGGCTTCTGCCACTTGCAATGCGGCTTCGCTTTCATCCAGTGAACGCTTGCTGATGAAATTCTGGGCGACCAATTCTTTGTTACGGGTGTGGTTGGCTCTGGCAATAGAAAGCTCAGCTTGCGCCTGCATCACTTGAGCAGCGGGCAATTGATCATCGAACTGAACCAAGATCTGGCCTTTTTTGACTCGCTGACCATCTCTGAACATCACTTGACTTACACGGCCGCCAACTTCGGGGCGCAACATGACGCCTTGGTTAGAACGCAAGCTGCCCACTGACTGTGTTTCGTCCACCAGTTTGGCAGTTTCGACTTTGGCAACTTCGACTGAAACAGGCCGTTGAGGTCCGCCAGGTCCGGAAGGCGCTGCAGCGGTGGGGTTGGTGGCCGCAGAGGTTGACTCCGAAGTAGATTTATTTTGAAGCCACCAAGCGCCCAAGGACGCGGCAACAATGCCAACAACAGCAATTGCAAGGTATGGTTTTTTGAGAGACATCAATGATTCCGCAGCGGTATCCAAAACAGCTTAGAAATGTAACAGTTATCTCTCATAAGCTGTTTGGGCTTTGCTCACATTTGAGCCTGAAACAACACCTGTTTATCTGTGCTTAACACGCAGTTGCTATCGCATAGGTGACAGAAAGTCAGTTTTAGCGCCCTAAGGCTTTGTCAACGCCTTTGTTGGCCAGCGCATCCGCCCTCTCGTTGCCAGGATCGCCTGCATGACCTTTGACCCACCGCCACTCCACCACATGGCCCGCATTGGCGACCAACTGGTCGAGCTTTTGCCAGAGGTCGGCATTTTTCACGGGCTGCTTGGCGGCCGTCCGCCAACCCTTGGCTTTCCAGCCGTGAATCCATTCGGTGATGCCTTTGCGAACATATTCGCTGTCTAAGTAAAGCGTAATTTTGCAGGGTCGCTTGAGGGCTAAAAAGGCTTCAATGACCGCCGTCAACTCCATGCGGTTGTTGGTGGTCTCAAGTTCGCCGCCAAACAATTCCCGCACATGTTCACCGGAGCGCATCAAGACACCCCAGCCTCCCGGTCCTGGATTGCCTTTGCAAGCACCATCGGTATGAATTTCAACGTGATTCACAGTCGGTCTTTCTTGTCACATTCAGATGCTTGGCTTTGCTATTGACTTTGCTATTGACTTGGCCATTGGCTTGACTTTGCGCAATGGTCACAGCGGCTTTGGCTTGAGGGCGCTGGCGCTTCCAGGTGGCCCCCAAAATTCTGCCACCTTGGACTTTTTTAACCGCCACAATGACGTAAGCACCACCCAAAATAGGCCACCAATTGGCGCCCAATTTATCGATCCATGCCCAACGCTGAAACCATTGAGGTTTGTCTAAAGCCGGACGCCAGCAACCAAATTGCGCCACCTTGACTTCAAAGCCCAAAAGTTTCAACCAATCTCGAAGTCGCCAATAACCAATCAATTCCTCACAGGGCGGTGAGCTCAGTCCTTCATAGCCCCAACGCCTGTAAAACTGAGCACGTTGATGACGCCAACCCCAAAGGCTGGCCGGATTCAGACCGGTAATGACCAAGTGACCCTCCGGCATGAGGACCCGCTCTGCCTCGCGCAAACTGGCGTGTGCATCCAGGCTCAATTCGAGGCTGTGCGGCATGACCAATAAATCTAGGCTGTCTGCAGAAAATGGCAACGCAATGCTGTGCGCCGCAAAACTAAAGCTCTTCTGAGCATGGAGGGGGTCATGGGTCACATCTTCTGAAATGGCAAGCCACTGGTGAGGCATGCGATTGGCACGCAGGCAAGCCAACTCAGGCATGCCCAGTTGCAATGCGTGATAGCCAAAGATATCGGCCACCATGGCATCCATTTGAGATTGCTCCCAATTGAGCAAATAAGATCCCGCTGGCGTGTTTAACCACTGACGCCATGTTTGCGTCCCCGATGTGGTTTCTATAATAGGAGGATTCATGAACCTCTATCCATTGCCCGCTTTCTCAGATAACTATATCTGGCTTTTGCACCATGAAGGTCTGGCCCTGGTGGTCGACCCCGGTGATGCAGCACCTGTCAATGCCTACTTAAAGGCCAACAAGCTTCAGCTTGATGCCATTTTAGTCACCCATCACCACGGCGATCACACAGGCGGTGTGGCAGAACTTCAAGCGAATTGGCATGCTAAGGTCTATGGCCCCGCGCGTGAAGCAATGCCCTTCCAATACCAAGCCTTAAAACAAGGGGACACGGTTGAATGGCAGGGCTTGGTCTTCCAAACTTTGGATGTGCCGGGCCATACCGCAGGACACATTGCTTATTGGGCAGAAGTGCCACAACAAGATCCCTTGCTTTTTTGTGGCGACACACTTTTTTCAGGGGGCTGCGGGCGCTTGTTTGAAGGCACGCCCGCACAAATGTTGCAGTCATTGGACCAAATTGCGGCTTTGTCACCCAAGTCACGGGTTTGCTGCGCTCACGAGTACACCTTGAGCAATTTAAAGTTTGCTTTGGCAGTAGAGCCCCACAATGACGCGCTGATTCACTACACAGCGAACTGCCAAAGTTTGCGCGAACGGCAGATACCCACCGTTCCTGGCGTTCTGGCCACGGAGTTACAAATCAATCCATTCTTAAGAACACGTCAACGCACCGTGATTGATGCCGTTCAAAAGTTTGCACCCCATACCAGCAATCAAGAGGCCGATATTTTTGGTCATTTGCGATTGTGGAAAAATGAATTCAAATGAAGTCTGCTTTCGTTCAAAAACGTCTATTGACCCTTGCAACTTTGGTCCTTGCGCTGTGGCTCACAGGTTGCGCCCAAATTCCAAAAACGGAAGAAGTACCGGCAACGCCAACTTCAAGTCCAGCACAACAAGCCCAGCCCGAAGCGTCACCTGATATCAAACCCGCCATTCCTGCAACGGCTGCCAAAGCGCCAATGGCCAAGCCCAAAGCGCAAGTGCCACTGGAACCGCCTGCCGACATTTGGGTTCGCATTCGTCAAGGCTTTGCCATGCCAGACCTCGAAAACGAGTTGGTCAAAGACCGCGAGGAATGGTACGCCTCAAGGCCTGACTACATCTTGAGAATGACGGAGCGATCCAGAAAATATTTGTTTCACATCGTCGAAGAATTGGAACGTCGCAACATGCCTACCGAGTTGGCGTTGCTACCATTCATTGAATCGGCCTTCAACCCAGAAGCCGTGAGCAGTGCCAAGGCCGCAGGCATGTGGCAATTCATGCCCGCCACTGGCAAATATTTTGATTTGAAGCAAAACATCTTTAGAGATGAACGACGCGGCGTGGTGGAGTCAACACGGGCAGCTCTCGATTACTTGCAAAAACTTTATGGCATGTTTGGGGACTGGCATCTGGCTTTGGCCGCTTACAACTGGGGTGAAGGCAGTGTGGGTCGCGCCATCGCAAAAAACAAAGCAGCTGGCTTGGGCGTTACCTATTCCGAATTGAAAATGCCTAACGAGACACGCTATTACGTACCCAAATTACAAGCTGTCAAAAATATCATCGCGCAGCCTGAAAACTTCAACGCCAGACTGCCCTACATTCAAAATCACCCCTATTTCAAATCGGTCAGCATCACCCGCGACATCGATGTCAAATTGGCCGCCAGTTTTGCTGGCGTCAGCATGGAAGACTTTAGAGCCCTTAATCCCTCCATGAGCCGCCCCGTTATTTTGGCGGCAGGCACTCCAGAGATCTTGTTACCTTGGGACAATGCCGAAAGATTTTTGCGACGTCTGGACGAGCACGCCAACAAGCCCTTGGCCAGCTGGACTGCATGGACTGTGCCCAAAACCATGAAGGCATCAGAAGCCAGCAAAATGCTCAATATGTCTGAGGCTGAGCTTCGCAGTGTCAACACCATTCCAAAAGGCATGCAAGTTAAACAAGGTTCAACTTTGCTGGTGGCCAGACAGGGTGCACTGGACACAGATGTCACCGAGCATTTGGCTGACAACGCGCAAATTTCTTTTGCGCCCGAAATTGTTTTAAAACGAATTATGGTGAAAGTCCAAAAAGGCGACACCTTGATGAGCTTGGCCAACCGCCACGATGTAACTCCCAGCAATATTGCGGCTTGGAACAAGTTAAAAATGCCAGTGGCTTTAAAACCTGGTCAATCGATTGCCATTTTGGTGCCCACCACTTCAAGCTCAAAAGGTAGCAAAGCCAGCAGCAAGAGCAGCACCAAAAAATCTAGCAACACAGTGGTGAACGCCAGAAAACCACAAAAGGCTTCAGGCAACACAACAAATACCAAACCTGCGGTTCAGGCCAAAACACCCGCCAAGCCAAAGACCCAAACTGAACCCGCAAAGCGCTAGAACAAACTAGGCTTTTTTCTTCAGCGCTTTGACAAAGTCGTTGGTATAGCTTTGATCTAGCGCCGTCCAATTGGCCCTGACCGTGGTCACCCGACTGGCGCGTGCACGCCACGCTGTTTCAAGTGCATCTCTTGAAAAAGTGCCATCGATGCTGTAACTGTCGCGAACCTTTTCAAGGGCATTCAAATACAAAGCACGGTCACCCATCCAATAATTGGAGGGAATGGTTTTTAAAACATCAGACGGGCCTGCTGTTTTGAGCCAGTTCAAGGCCTTCAACACACCATAGGTCAAGGTGTGCGCTACATCAGCACGTTTTTTGAGAAAATCGTCCTTGGCAAACAAGCTGGCACTGACCATGGGGCCGCCAAACATTCTTTGTGAACTGCTCAAGGTGCGCGTCTCAGCCAAGATGCGAATGTCGCCTTTTTGCTCCAAGTAGTGAATGACAGGGTCGGTAAAACAAAGCGCATCGATGTTGCCCGATCGCATGGCTTCCATCACATGGGTTGTACTGGCGCCCAACTCTACAAATTGAACATTGTCTGCCAACACGCCAGCTTGGCGCATCCAATGCTGCGCCACCCAATGCGTGGCAGAGCCTAAGGAGGTGATGCCCATTTTGATGGCCTTCAAATCTGCCACAGCTTTGATACCTTGAGCGCGACGCATTGACAGGCCCAAGCTAATTTGAGGGGTACGCCCTTGCATCACGAAGGCACGCAAATTGTGGCCACGCGCTTGTAAATCGATGATGTGCTCAAAGGCCCCTGAGACCACATCGGCTTGGCCCGAAAGTGCCGTGTTGACCGCGTGTAAGCCAGAGTCACACTCGACCCATTCAATTTGGAGGCCCTCTTGTTTGAAGAAAGACAACTGATCGGCCAGAAACAAAGGCAGATGAAACAGTGAGCCTTTGGCGGCCAAAGCAATGCTGACCTTCTGCGGCGTGATGGCAGCTTGAGACACCATGGGGCCCGCCAGTGCGCTGGCAACTGCCCAGCCTGAAAATTGACGTCTTTGAAGCCCCCGCACCACGACCATGCCCCTTTCTCAATGCATCCATTGCTTGATCCTGAACCAAGATTCAGCATACAAAGGTATTGGTCTTTGCGCATTGGGACACTTCCCAAGCGGGTAATTACGTAATGAAGAACACTAACTCGTCATGGCGCCAGAATTTTCTGGAGCAAATAGTTAAAAAGATCCCGTCAGGAGGGGGCGCCTTGAAACTTAGCGCCGGTCAACCAGGGCATGGGCAATGGTGCCCAAATCGACATATTCAAGCTCACTTCCAGCAGGCACGCCACGCGCCAATCGCGTCACACGCAAACCGCGCTTCTTGAGCATTTCCGCAATCACGTGGGCGGTTGCCTCACCCTCGCCTGTGAAGTTGGTGGCCAAAATAACTTCTTTGACCACGCCGTCGTTGCAACGCTCAGATAGCTTTTCAAAACCCAAATCTTTGGGGCCCACACCATCCAGTGGACTGAGTTTGCCCATGAGCACAAAGTACAGGCCACGAAATGTCGAGGTTCTCTCGATGGCGGCCTGGTCTGCAGGTGTTTCTACCACGCACAACTGCGTACGATCTCGACCCGGGTCGGCGCACATGTTGCAGACTTCGGCTTCTGTCAGGGTATGGCATTCGACACAGTGCCGAACATGGTTGCATGCATGTTCTAAAGCTTGCGCCAATTGGAGGGCACCTGCACGTTCATGCTGCATGAGGTGAAATGCCATGCGCGAGGCAGACTTTGCGCCAACGCCGGGCAGCACACGCAGTGCCTGAATCAATGCATCAAGTGCGTGTGCGTTTGGTTTTTGCATGGTTAGAAAGGCAACTTCATGCCGGGGGGTAAACCGGCTGTGAGTTTGCCCATTTTTTGTTGTGACACTTCTTCGGCTTGACGCACCGCATCGTTGAAGGCAGCAGCCACCAAGTCTTCCAACATGTCTTTGTCGTCAGCCAACAAACTGGGGTCGATGGTGACGCGTTTGACAGCATGTTTGCAAGTCATCAAAACTTTGACCATGCCACCGCCTGAAGCACCCTCCACCTCAACGAATGCCAATTCGTCTTGTGCCTTTTTGAGGTTGTCTTGCATGGCTTGTGCTTGTTTCATCAAACCTGCGAGTTGACCTTTGTTAAACATTTTTTACCTTCATTCAATGGGATGAGATAAGTTTGATACTGCCAGGCACTATTTTCGCGCCAAATTCTTGAATCATGTTCTGCACCAGCGGATCGGACTGAATCAGTTCTTCTGCCGCTTTTTGTTTTTCTAAGAGTGCCGCTGCATTTCTCATGGCCGGCGAGTCGGTGACCTTGCCTATTTCAACCACCAACTTCACTTCGTGTCCTAGCGACTGTAAAGCTGTTTGGAGACGCTCGCGAGCAGGCCCTTGGTTGAGTGATTCGCTCTCAATGCGCAGTTGCCATTGGCCTGTATCACGGCCAATCAGTTGTGACTGCAAAGCCAATTCTCGAACCAAGGCATTGATGCTTTCAGCAGCAATCAAACGGCGAACAGTCTCGGCCCAAAAGTGTCCTTCTTCTGACAAAACAACTGCTCTCGGCGCTGCTCTTTGAGAAGGTTCGCTGGCCTCACGAACTGCCAGGGTTTTTACTTCGATGGGCGCAGGCTTAGCAACCGGTGCTGGGCTAGTTGTGGCTGTTGTTAAAGTTTTTTTTTCAGCCGTTGCCGAAGTAGCCTGATGGTTTTGAGCAGCGTTTGGCTTGAACGCCAAGAGCCTGAGTAAAACCATAGTGAGGGCAGCGTATTCATCGGGGGCCAATCCAAGCTCGGCACGGCCATGCAAACAAATGCTGTACAAAAGTTGTGTTTCGTCTGCGGGCATGGCCTTAGCCAAACGCAACATCTCTACTTGATCGGGGTCGTCTGATTCTGCAGCAGCTTGCGGCACTGCTTGTAACACTGCCATGCGCTGTAAAACCACGGCCATGTCTTCTAGCGCAGAGGCGGCTGACAGTCCATTGAGCCGAAGTTTTTCAACAATGTTCACCAAATCGGCAGCGTGTCCTCGCGCCAGCGCATCGATCAAGCCCATCACATGGCTGGTGTCGACACTGCCCAACATCAACCTGACCGTTGCTTCTTGTAACTGGCCACTGCCAAACGCAATGGCTTGGTCGGTCAGACTTAAAGCATCGCGCATAGAACCTCGCGCAGCGCGCGCCAAGAGTTTCAATGCCATTGGCTCTGCAGGTAAATTTTCTAGCGCCAGCACTTGGGTTAAGTGCTCATAAACAGTTTCGGGGGCCATGGGCCGCAGGTTAAATTGCAAGCAGCGCGACAAAACAGTGACGGGCACCTTTTGTGGGTCGGTGGTGGCCAAGACAAACTTCAAATAATCTGGCGGCTCTTCTAGGGTTTTCAACATGGCATTGAATGCCGTGTTGGTGAGCATGTGAACCTCGTCAATCATGAAGACCTTGAAGCGGCCTTGAACTGGTTTGTAAACCGCTTGCTCCAACAGGCTTTGCACTTCGTCAACACCTCGATTGGATGCCGCATCGAGCTCGGTGTAATCGACAAAACGACCCGCGTCGATGTCCTTGCATGCTTGGCACACACCACAGGGCTCAGCCGTGATGCCACCCTGACCATCAAGCCCTTGGCAATTCAAGGACTTGGCCAAAATTCGGGACACAGTTGTTTTACCAACCCCTCTCGTCCCCGTAAAAAGGTAGGCATGGTGCAGGCGTTGTTGGACCAAAGCGTTGGTCAACGCTTGGACGACATGCGCCTGCCCCACCATTTCGGTGAAGTTGCGAGGACGGTATTTACGTGCCAGAACGAGATAAGACATGTGCTGATTCTATCGGTGTCTTACAATAACACCCGACGGGCCTTCCCGCATGGTAAAGCGGCCAACCGAGTCAGGTGGGGAACCAAGCAGCTCTAACTGTGGCGCCAGTGCCGGGGTC
>JACCDI010151684.1_pt1 | contig 15781 bp, 13 predicted proteins | sample 7442791 | NCBI WGS metagenome assembly JACCDI01 (sample SAMN15323434, study PRJNA562643) | freshwater metagenome | isolation source: river surface water | place: USA:Blue River Watershed | collected 2017-08-15 | reverse complement strand
GGAGCGATAGAGCTGTAGTTAAATTCGCCATTAACATCCGTTTGTTTTAGTCTGTAGTATTGGATACCAGCAACTGGGTTAGCATCTACGAAATTGTAATTGGTTAAAGACTCGGTATTACCAGCACCTTTAACGGTACCAATAACTGACCAGATTTTACCATCTAAAGATTTTTCAACGTTAAAGAAATCGTTGTTGATTTCTGATGTAGTAGACCATTTTACATTTACGTTAGAAGCTACTGCAACTGCATTAAAGTCTAATAAATGAACTGGTAGTGGGTTAACGTTAGAAGAGGAACCGAGGGTGAAAGGAGAGAAACTGGTTACGTTAGCAGAAGATGATAAAGTACCACTAGTTGCGCTTGTAGAAGAACCTGAAGCTCTACCATGATCTACCCATTGAGTACCATCCCATCTTGCTACTTTTAACAACGCTGCGTCTGTTATTGCTCCACTTCTGCTTGTGTTATAACTTAATTTTACAGTTGCAGTTGTCGTAGGAGTTCCAGAGCTGGCGTTTCTATCTAAAATCCAGTATTCAGCTTGAGAAACAAGGTTTAAACCTGTGCCTTTAGTTTTACCTGCATTTGGGTTTCTTGAGCTGTAGTATGTAGCAACAAAAAAGTCTTCGTTTCTTCTGTTTCCATAGCTAGAAATTTCGAGGGGTGCGTAGTTTGTACCATCTCCTATTGGGAAATTAAATGTAGGTGTAGTATTGGTACTGCTGATCTTTTTAACAACAGGACCATTGATGTGGGAAATGTTAGAAGGAGTTCTACCTGAAGAAGTTGAAACACCCGCATTATATTCAAATACTACTGGATAAGTTGAGCTAGTAACTAATTTAGCACTATCTCTAAATTCCATAGTACCAGTCAATTTTACTACGTAGTCTAGAACAACAGTATTATTATAACGAATAGTGAAGGTAGTAGTTCTTACAGTATCACCTGGATTGCTAACGTTTCCTCCTCGTAAATAATAGCTTTGACCAATAATTAATTTATTATTGTTAAGGTTTAAATTACCAGTAGAATATAATGTAACACCACCGGCAATATTAATATCACCAGTTCCAGTGAAATTAAAATCACCATAAACCAACAGAGCATTTCCAGAAGTAATTACAAGTTTATTATAAGCAATTGTAGCAGTACCATTGGCATCTACCTGAAAATCTCCACCATTTGCGTTTACCAAACCTGATCCGCCTACAAATTCACCAGCACTTGCAATGACTATATTACCGCTAAGGTTAAGGTTACCAGAACCCGCAATATATTTAGCACCTGTGTTTATATCTAAGTCGTTGTTAGTTACAGAAACTGAACCTGAACCTGCAGTAAAAACACCACTATTTAGTACAAAAGTAGATGCAGACAAGTTCCAGGCGCCATTAGTAAATGAGTCTTGTTCAAGCGTAAATGTACCAGTCATTGTTAAGTTACTACTTCCGTTTATATAAGTACCACCATTGATGGTTAAATTTGAAAGAGTAAGGGTACCTGAACCTCTGGTAAAAGTTCCACCATTAGCATTTAAAGTAGTAATGGTTAAATTGTTTGAACCATGAGTAAATGAGCCAGCAGTCATGTTGAAAGTATTAACACTAGAGCCAGTAGCCGCAAGTGTTAAAGTACCACTATTATAAGTTAGATTTGGTAATGATTTATTTCCTAAACTAATATTAATAGTTCCACCACTTAAAACTATAGTAGTAGAAGTTATAGAACCAATTCCTCTAACTAGAGTACCACCACTATTAACAGTTATTGTAGTAGCAGAGATGTTTCTGGATGTACCAGATGCAGGTTGAGTTAAAGTTCCGCCATTAATTGTGATACTTCTAAGACTTGCTGTACTAGCGTCCAATGTTGGATAATTGGTTAAACCGCTTGGAATGATCACGTCATCACTAGAAGTTGGTACAGTATTTCCTGACCAGTTAGCACCTGTGTTCCAAGATGTATTGCTTGAACCATTCCAGGTTTTAGTAGCGGCAAATAAATTAGAGTTTGAAATGATGGCGATAACCATCAAAATCGAGATTTTGATTGAATGTTTCATTGTATTGTATATTTATGTATTTTGTCTGCACGTTTTAAGTATAATTACATTTTAAGTATAAATACTCAGTAATTACAGCGGCAAAGATAGAGTGAATACTTCTTTAAAAAACCCTCAGAGTCGTTGATATCATTGTATTTGCTACTATTTTACACTTAGTAACTCATTTCTCACCTGAAACCATCATTATTTTATTTATCCGGTAGATGTATTTCACTCTAATCAGGTGAAAAACGTGTAAAAATGATTGATTTTGCTGCTATTTTAGCTCAAAATGGAAGAAATTGCCTGATAAACATATTTAAAAAAGCATAGGTAATTATACTTAATCTGTCTAAAATAGGCATCAATTTGTAAAAAAAAAGAGCGAACAACCTATGGCTGTCCGCTCAATTTACACAAATACACAAAATGTCATCAGGTTATTTAACCTGGTGCATTCATATTAGTTTTTAATCAGTTTTGTTGTCGTTAATGTTGCGTTCTGAACGATGTGTAATTGGTAAACACCATTTGCTAAATCACTCATATTTAAAGTCAGTATAGAACCAGAAACATTTTCAAAATGTAATACGGTTTGACCGATGCTATTGATCAGGCTTATGGTAGCGTTTTCATCTTCATTATCCAAAAGCATCACATTTACTAAATTTTTAGCAGGGTTTGGAGCAATGCTTACAGTTTCCAACAGTTCTTCTGTGAATCTTGCAGAAGCGATTTGAGAGTATGTAAACTCACCGTTTAAATCAAATTGTTTCAGACGGTAGTATTGTAAGCCAAGCACAGGAGTATTATCCAACATATTATATTTAGATACCGTGTTTGAATTTTCTGAAGCCTCTACCCTTCCCAGTTCATTCCAGATTTTACCATCCAATGATTTTTCTACTACAAAGAAATCATTATTAATTTCGGAGCTTGTAGACCAAACAACCTTGACACTCGCCTGAAGTGGCAAAGCGTTAAAATTAAGCAAATGCACAGGCAATGGATTAAGTGTTGTAGAAGAGCCTAAGGTAAACGGACTAAAATCTGTGATTGCAGCAGAGCTTACCACATTACCATCGATATTGGTACCAGAAGTTCCGCCGTTTCCGTGACTAACCCATTGAGAGCCATTCCATCTTGCCACACGAAGATCGGTTTGCTGAGAGATACCTCCACTGCGGTCTACATGATAATACATTGTTACATTAACATTGCTAGAACCAGTTGTTCTATTAAGAATCCAATGTTCTTCGCTGCTAACATTGTTAAGACCAGAACCTAAAGATGCGATATTAGAATAAGGTGTATTATTATATTGGGCAGTAAATGCATCTCCAGTACTTGAAGGAGCAGAGATTCCAATTGGAGCGTATAGAGTACCATCACCAGTTGGGAAAACGAAGGCATCATTACCACGTTTAGTTACTGGTCCGGAGATATGACTTGCATTTTTGGCACCAGTATGGATAGCATTATCACCAAAGATAATTTCGCGGTTTGTTCCAGTTAAGATAATACCGCTGGTAAAAGACAAAGTTCCGGCAACCATCACGTTCAGATTGTTGATATACAAAGACCCGTTTTTGTTCATGGTCAGTTTATTGATGATCGGCATTTGGGCATTTCCAACGAAATTTTGAAATACAGAACCATCAATGATAACGATACCAGAACCAGCGCCGAAAGTAACAGGACTGTTGGTATTGTTGGTTGAGATATCACTTGAAAAAGTATTATTACCGTTGTAGGCTGGTTCAAGCTGACCAGAAGCATTTTCCTGGAAATTGATTAAACCATTAAAATCATCACCAGTTGTATTGGCCATTCTAAGTAATGCATTACTAGAATTAATGATGGTCACGTTACTATTAAATGTATTGCCACCTGCCAGAATATTGTCTGAGCCACCAGTTTTATTGATCGTTAGGTTTCCTGTAAAAGTGGCACCTTGCATTGATTGAATATCGGTGACGTTTAGGGTACCATCAGTTAAATTTCCACCTGTAAAGTAGGCGTTAGTCGCTGTAAGGGTATGTCCATCTAAGTCGAGTGTACCAGCAATCATTCTAAGCTCATTGATTGTTTTATTTTCCTGATAGTTAATTTGACCAGTAGTATTTAATGTAAGACGGTTAAAATCCGGACTTCCATAAACGGTTGTATATCCAGTGATAACGACCTGACCATTTCCAGCGGCAAAAGTTACAGCACCTGTTGAACCGTTTGTAGATATATCACCTGAGAAAGTGCTATTACCATTATAAGCAGGTTCCATCTGCCCAGAGCTAGTTTCTTCAAAATGGCAGATACCTTGAAAATCATCTGGACTATTAGATGCGAATCTCCATCTGCTATCATCGCTATTAACAAATGCAATCGGACCAACGAAGGTGTTACCACCATTCATATCGTTATCACCACCACCAACTTTATAGAAGATTAATAAACCTTCAAATCGTGCGTTAGACATAACGAAGTCATTAGCATTTATAGTACCATCTCTGGTGGTACCTCCGGTAAATGTAGCCGTTGTGGCAATAGTCAGAGTATTTCCTGACATGGTAAAAGTACCAGCAGAAACAGACAAAGAGTTGACAGAGGTAGAAAAATAAAGTTCTGGCTGATAAGAAGCAGAAGCATTGTTTAAAACAACATCATCAGAGCTTCCAGGAACAGCATTACCAGACCAGTTCGCAGCATTTCCCCAAGCTGCATTGACGCTACCAACCCAGGTGCAGGTGGCTGCAGTAGAATTAAAGGCACTCAGGAGGAATGCCGTTAAAGCAAATAAATAGTTTGTTTTTGTGTTCATATGTATTGTGCATTTGATTTGCGGTTTTACTTTAAGTCATCTAAATAGACTTAGGTATATATACTTAGTTTTTAGCCCGACAAATTTAGGGGAAGAGTGCACAAAATACAAAACTTAATTTAAAAAAATGTGCAAAAGAGAAAATTGAATAAGTTTAATAATCTATTATTCAGCACTTTAAAAATATTTGTTTTACACATTTTGAATTTTAAAAATGTTAATAAAGGTGACTGATTTTAAATGTCAACAGACGAATGAGCAAAAAATACTATTTTAAAAAATAGTTTATCTTTCGGGGGAAATACTGTAGATTTTAAGAGGCCTCTTGTTGCAAATTATACCAATACACGTTTTTAAACAACTGATTTACAGGTGTTTTGATTTTACTATTCAATTATTTAATTAAAATAAATATTTTGTTTTGTTAATATTATCTGTAAATTTGCAGCAGTGTTTTCATAGTTTTAGTTTTTAGAATGGGTTAAGCGCAAGCTTAGCCCTTTTCTATTTAAGGCCATTTTTAGTACTATGATTCAGTGATCCAAACTTTATAGTGAATTGGCTGATTTGGATTGACAGATTGAATCAGGATGCTATCGCCTTCCGGACCAATATTTCTGCAAATTATATTAAGTTTTTCACGAGAGTTAACAGGACGAGAGTGATCTATTTTCGAAGAACTGTTACTTAATCCCCAGATTGCATTACCACCTTCAACCGAAACACGTATTTCTCTGTCTCTATCATACTTCATAGAAGTTATCAGATGAACTTCACCATCATTAATAATGCCTTTGAAGTCAGCCGCCGTATTTAAGTCAAACATTTTTACTTTTCTGGCTTCCTGGTATTTTGCATAGAGCTCAGGAGAAGAAATTTCGAAAACTGACATAGCCATATCGAGTTTTTCTGAAATAAACTCATTTAGATCTGCGTAGGCTTTCAAACTTTGAAGAGATGCCTCTTTTCGCATCTCAATAGAGTGTTTATTCATTGGATAGTCGAGAGCACTTAAAGTGAGGGCACTTACAAAGCTATCGATTTGCTTTTGTCTAAGGCCCTGAATTTTGAGTCGGGGTTCGCAAATAAGCATAACATCGTATAAACCGGAAGCATAGTCAATCAAATCCTCCTCGTTTAATACACTTAATTCAATCATATCTAAATCCACGAAAGAATTAAGTTGTTCAATAGGTTTATATTTAAGTGTTTCTCTGAGATTAACGATTGAATTAGATATTACGATACAATTATTTTGAAGTTCTTCTCTTTTTCTTGCACGTTCAATTGAAAATCCGTTGGAGTAAGAGATAGATTTATCAAATTCTATTTGCAAACGATCAACTAAAGTTGAGAGATTAATAAAATGATTCGCCATACTTTTGGCTGAGTCCAGTACATCTTCATTTTGTCTGTAGAATTTTTTTAACTGACGGCACATTACAAGATAGTTCTGGTGGGTATTCTTCATTTTTAAATTTGTGTTTATCAAAAATACGATTTATGCCATTTGTAAGTACATGGTAAAATAATAGTTATTCACAGAAAAAAAATACATTTTCAAAACAATTAAAAAGCTTAAAAAAGTCTCATTTTTGGCAAATCGAAAACAAAAATAGTGTTATTTTCAATAGGTTAGGTATTTTTTGAATTATTTATTCCTTATTAAAGCAAAATCGTTCACTAGTATTTTTTACTTGTCAATTATAACATACACATTTATTTTTCTAACTAATCTCACATTCTTATATTTAATATTGAAATTCAAAAATCAAAGCTCTTTTTATTTGAAAAAAACATCCAGATAATAGCACTTTTAAAATTACCATTGCTTTAAAAAACAATGATTTACGTGCAAGTAGATAAAAATCTCAGAGTAAAAAAAACAAATCTATATGCGTACAGGAAATTATCAAATGCGTTAATAGAGCTGTTTATAATCTAAAAATTATTAACTTTAAGGACATTTAAAAAATTGGTTTTCATAGGTTTGTAAGATCTGCAACTTGAATTAAGTGAATAAAAGATGTATGTTTGCAGAGGTAATATTTACACATCTAAAATGCCTAATAGTAGAGTTTTTGAGAATCATCAAATCAGAATGGAAATAAAAGACGGCGTGTTGCATGCGCATTACAAAGCTGGTTTGATGTTAAATTTAGAAGAAGCCAAGCAATTGGTTCGGGAAAGAGAAGCACTTTGTGGAGGAAAAGAATATCCTTTTATTATATATGATGGAGGAGTTGTCAGTATGGATAGAGAAGCCAGGCTATTTTTTTCATCATACGAGGGCACCAGGGGTATTTCTATGGCAGCATTTATTGAAACATCTGTTTTCAGTAAGATGCTAATCAATTTCTTTTTAAAGCTTACTAAGCCAAATGTTAAGAGTCGTGCTTTTAACGACGTAACGGAAGCAATGAAGTGGATTGAAAAAAGCCTATAAAATCAAAAACCTTTACCCGGTGCTTTCGCACCGAGCAAAGGTTGCTAAAAATCAACTACCTCACATTATATCTTTAAGATCCGTAGATCCTTAATTTCTTTTATTCAAATGACCAGTGAGATAGTAAACTGATCAAAATGAAACTGACAACTAGAAGAGCGGTTTTTTTCCAACTTGCTTTTTTGTTTCTCATAAATTTTAACATTTAATTTGAGCACAAATACACAGTAAGTATAAAGTCCTATCTCTTGCAACTGTCTTATAATCAAATATATAAAAAAGATTATTAATTCTCAAGTTTATTCCAGTTTCCATTTTTTTGACTTACAAGCTCCTCATTTTCAGATTAATAATTTTTAGTTTTTTTAGTAAAAAGTTGTAAAATGAGGCAATTGAAGTGGTTTAACGGGCAAAAAACCTCCTCTGTTATTCATAAAGAATTCTCTAAAATTGATTGGTAAAAAAAATTAAAAATACCGCTATTCAAGATGTGAAGTACTCATCAAGTAGAATATTATAACTATATAAATATTAATTATATAGAGATATAATAGAAAGAATATTGGGCTTGATACAATATATTATTTTATCAAAAAAATCGAATATTAAATATATTCAGATGTACACAATGCTGAGTATAATACTGGAAAATTGCAGGAATTGGTAATAAAGCACTTTTTTCCAGCGGCTTCATGCAAGGCATTTGCTTCATCCTCCCTACCAATTTCCTGGATGGTGACTTTAGGATGGAGAGTTACTTTGGTAAATCGTCCACCATTTCCCGGATTTTCTTCCATGATACCTACAGGTTGATCAACATAGCTTATTACTGTAATTCCAGCATCTGCACAAAGGTGCAAAAACCATAGCATATGACAAGTAGAAATAGCAGATAACAGCATATCTTCAGGGTTAATTTTAGAACCATCGCCCCTAAATACAGCATCTGCCGAACCAAGTTGATTAGTCTTCCCATCAATTATGATTGTATAATCACGATCATAAGCTGAATAATTTGAGGTACCTTCTCCCCTATTTCCTGTCCACTGAATGGTTTGAGTATACTGATGTAATTTCATGATTGTTTATGGTGTTGTAAGTTTATTCCAAGACTTATAATATGTGCAAATAAGCCATCATTTCGGTAGTAATAAGCATATCTTATTTGACATTGTTTCAAAAGCCAGTTTTTTCTCAAGGCAAAATGATTATTTAATTTGACTTCCAATCCACTTTTTAAGGAATAGAATCTACTGAAATCGTAGTCGGAGCAATAGTACAATTGATCGGGACTATGCACAGCGTATGGTGCAAAGTAGTTAGAAGCTGTTTGTGCATAGAAGCGAGCAAAAGGACTTAAGACAATACCATTTTTAAGTTTTACAGATGTTTCGTTTTCGAAACCAAGGGCCAGTATCCCAAAATTATCAGAATAAGCCTCGAGAGTATTTTTTAAAACTATATTTCCTCCTTTAAAAGAGTTCCATTTAAGGGCAAGAGCAAGTTTAAGACGTTGATTTGGTAAATTTTCTACCCTGGTTTCCAAATTATTAAAAACCACTCTGTGAAAAGGAGTGGCAAGTAACCCATTTTGTATTGTAAATAGTGGAAACATTCCGATTACATTTCTTTTATTGACGATTTGCGTTAGACCGATTTTAAGGTTATAGGATTGTCTTTTTTCTGTATCAAACCAGTTAGTAGCTCTTAATTCGGAGGGGTAAATTAGTCTAACAGGTTTTCGGTAATTCGGATTAAGGCGGCCCCACCTTAGATCATCGAAGTAACATTTTGATTCGATGAGCCAGTCGCGCATCTTATTTTTTGATGTTCCTTTTAGAGTAAAGGCGAGTGGTAAAGAGAGATAATCAGATTCTACAGAGAAGCCAGTACCCAATTCGGCATTAACTTTATTAGGGAAAGTTTTAGCAATGGATAAGTTTGCATAGGTTCTGGCATCTTTTCTGGAGGCTGAAGACTGTACAAAATCGATATTATCAGTAGAAGCCGAAGTGATTAAATCTGTACCAGTTTTAAGTTTCCAGCTTACCGAATTTCCGGAACTCACAACTGAGACAGAAGGAGCAAAAACCATTAATTTTTCAGTACCTTGACCACCAGTTACGGCAGAGTGCACACCATCTTGAATATATTGACTGTACAGTATGTCAACCTCTGTTTTTCTAAGTTTTTTCTTAACAAAGACGGAATCTTTTACATTGGCTTTAGCAGAGTTAAAAAGTAGCAAAGCCAGGGTTGCAGCGAGGTAGACTTTTTTTAACATACTTTTAGTTGCAACCGCATCCTCCGCTGGATTTACCCGCATCGGAGGGGCTAGAACCTTCGCGGATACTTTCTATATAGAGTTCAAAATTCTTACCGGAGGAGCCCGACATTTTCATTTCAGGGTCGTTAACATAAACCATTTCGTAAGGTTTTAGAGAGGCGCATGAAGAAACAATCAGCGTTATTAATAACAGCGGGATTTTATTTTTCATATTCAAAAATACTATTTTCAGAAAGGTGTACCTTATTTAATTCATCCACAATTAGTGCATGAGTTCCGGGAAGTTGATTAATTAGAAAAAGTCCATTTTCTATTCCTTGAACATAAACTGCAGTTGCCAGAGCATCAGACAATTCAGCTGAAGGAGAAATCACGGACACACTTTTAATGAATTTGCATGGTTTACCATTTACAGGGTTAATTGTGTGACTATATCTTTCGTTATTGAACATAAAGAACTGTTCGTAATCCCCTGAAGTTGCTATAGCAGCATTTTTTATAGGAATCCATGCAATATTTTCAGAAGAGTTAAATGGATTAGCCACGCCAATTCTCCATACATTTCCTGAGGCATTTAATCCCATAGCACAAAGATCGCCAGCAGCACTTATCACACCATTTTCTAAGCCCATATTTATCCAGAGTTTTTTAACCTGATCTGCGGCGTATCCTTTGCCGATGGCGGCAAAACTTAGAGACATCCCAGCTTCTGGCAGGAATACACTATTTTCATGAGACAATTGTAATTTTTTATAGCCAATAAGATTTAGTTGAGACTTAATGACCGCATCAATTGGAAGCTGAAATTCAGCATTTTTAAATTGATAGATTTTTTTCAGGGGAGCCATAGTTATATCGAAAGCCCCTTGAGTAAGTTGTGAAATTGAGATAGCTCTTTTAATCAGTTGGAAGACCTCATCAGAGACAGCAACAGGTGATATGCCTGCATTATTATTGATTAGAGAAGTTTCGGAATCGGTTTTAAATTCTGATAGAACATTTTCAATTCTTTGAATTTCTTTTATTGCTGCGTTTAGGAATATCTCGGCTTTAGAAGAGTGTTTACAGACAACGACAAGTTCAAAATCAGAGCCCATTAATCGCAATTTTTGACTAAAGGATTCCATGTTTAATTAGTTTAAGAGTGACTTGCAAAACTTATCTGGACCTTCCCTATTGTAATCAATTTGTCTGACAGAAGAATCCTTCAGATTAAATAGATAAATGCTTGGAAATTCACCTTCAAAATCGAAGTACTCAGCTTTTTTAATATTGTCTTGTTTAACAGAATCGGATTGAAAGGTTCGTTGAGGGAAGTCGACGATTTCTAATTGAATCTTATTACTGCGAATAAATTTCAGAAATCCAGAATCTTTAAGAATAGATTGATCGAACTGTTTGCAGTTTGGGCACCAATCTGAGCCGGTGAAAACAATTAATTTTTTAGAAGGCTGTTCAGAAAGCATACCATCAGAGAAGATGAGGAAAAAAAAGATCGTTAAAAATTTCATTTAAATACAATTGTTTCCTGAACACTGATAGGAATTTTGTAGGCATTTCCATTAATAACCACCCGGCAGTGACCTTCAAAATTAAGAGGTAATTTTTTTTCAGAGGAAAGAGCTTTTTCGATAATTCCTGAGAGACCTTGAGAGCCGATTGAGTTAATCAGATTAATTTTACAGGACAGAGGAAGAGAGAATTCTTTATGGGCAGGAATTTCAGAAACAGAAGTCTGACTAATGTTTGCCACTTTTAAATCGTTAGAAAAGACACTGATATCGGTATAAATCAGTTTTGCTTTAAATTTATTTGGATTTAATAAGACGACATCGGCATGGCAAGTAGCAACATTATTCTCGAAATCACTTAATTGAATGTTGGCAATTTTAACAAATTCCGGAGATTGGATACGATTTGATAAATACCAAAAAGTTATAGAAGCGGCGCACAGAATGAGGATAGATATGACGGCCGTTTTTTTCATCAGATAAGATTCATCAGATTTTCGACACCAGCAGGTCGGATAGTTCTCAGTCCCTCGCCGAATTTAGTATTGATATATCTTCCGAACTGCATGCCCCTACCCTCTATAAATTTAAAAAATTCAGGATTAGAGATTGGCGTTAGAGGTTCAGACGATTGAGGATCGTAGAATTGAGAACTAAAAGCTTTTAGAGCCAGCATTCTCTGATCCCACACTTCAGAAACATCGACTACCAGATTAGGTTCAATAAAATAATCCTGAATATAGGAATAAACAGATTTTGGTCGCCACGCCAATTGTTGAGCACCATTGAATGTAGTTACAATCTTAGGGAGTCCAGAGAGAAAGCAGGCGCGTTTTAGGAGAATGTGAGCACGACCATGATCAGGGTGTCTATCTGTTTCAGAATTTATCAAAACGATATCGGGTTGATATTTTCTGATAGCCGTAATTACTTTGGTGAGGTGTGTTTCATCAACTTCAAAAAAGCCATCTTTAAATCCCAGATTTTCTCTAACGGACAATTTCATTATTTCAGAAGCTTTAGCTGATTCAGCATCTCTGATATCGGCGCTACCGCGCGTACCAAGTTCACCACGGGTCAGATCCACAATACCAGTTGACAAACCCATTTGTTGATGTTTAATCATGATACCAGAGGCAGATATTTCGACATCATCTGGGTGAGCAGCAAAGGCAAGAAGGTTGATTTTATTTAGCATTTTCACTTTCTATTGTTTTAATAATTTCTTCAATTTGGTAATCGATTACTGGATCATAGGTAACTTTCATATCTGCGTTATAGGTTTTAGCCATTGTTTGATAGAGCAGAATTTCAAAAGTACCTCCATAATCTTTCATAATATCCCAGGTTGATTCACCTGTTTCACGGTGTATGAGTTTAAGAAGAATTTTTCCTTCTTCCACGTACATATTTTTTAGATCGTCCATAAACTGAGTTTTAATGGACTTTTCGCATTCCTTAACGTATTTTTTCTTTTCTTTTTCAGATGTTAGCAGATTGAGATTATCTTCCATCATTTGCAATCTGAAAGCAGCGAGTTTAGCATAAGGAAGTGCTTTTCTTACCCATCGAACTAGGTTTTCGTAGTCCTTTATTTCTTCGGGCGTTTTAGTAACTTTAGCGGTAATGATATACTTATTGAGTAGATATACCGGAAGAGTATCACTTCCTTGAATTTCGTAACCAATTTTAAATGCCAGTTTGTTTCTTTTAATAAGGGTATCTGACTGAGCCAATAGCGAGGCACAGAAAAATAGACTTAAATATGCAGAAAGTAACTTAAGCATCACATTAATCAGGCAAGACTAGTGCCAGAGGATTCATCTTTTTTTAAAGGCATTTTTTTCTTGAGAGAAAAAACGATTAATACTAAACCGAGCAGCATTAACATAGAAGAAATGAATTCTGCTTGTGTGAATTTCAAACCAGCGAATTCCATGATGGTATTGACACGTATTTTCTCAATCATGAATCTTTCAAAACCGTTCATGACCAGATAAATCCCGAAGAGGGTACCAGCATATTTCAAGCGTTTTCTGATACTCCAAAGGATAACAAACAAAACAAGAGCCATGATAGTCTCATAGAAAGGAGTTGGAAAAACTGAAGGCACCAGGTGGTTACAATGTTGAGCCTCGAAGCATCCAGGCAGAGGCACACCGATACTATTAACATTATTAGGATAATCATAGCTCCACATCCAATCTGGCAAAAAAGACATCCAATCTGGTTTAGGATCAAGATTAGCGATACCCCAGTCGCCGTCGCCGCTGACATGACAGCCGATACGACCGGTACCGTATGCCAGCATCATAGCTGGTCCGCCCACATCTAACATATGCAGGAAAGGAATACCTCTTTTGCGGGCATAGTATATAACAGCCAAACCTCCAACAATGAGACCACCGTAGAAAGTTAGACCACTGAAAGAGATGATAGATCCTATAGGATCTTGAGCGAATTCATCCAGATTTTCAAGAATATGAAAAAGTTTGGCTCCTAAAAGACCACCTACAAAAGCAGCCAAAGTTAGTTCACCCATAAAGAAAGAAGGGTCAACATGTTTTGACTTTTGTATAGGTTCAGGCAATCTTTGCTTTTTATCAGAGTAGAAATTATAGCCCAACAAAATAGCTGCAAAAAGGAGTCCCATTAAGAAATTACCTTGCAAAGACAAAAGGTATGTTTGAGGATTTCCATTGGCTACAGAAAAGTCCATCCAGAGCGGGACAATTTTAAAACCAAGAATAAATCCAGTAATCCCAGCTGTTACATAATCCCCAATAGAGAGAGGTTTACCTTCCCAATAGTGAAGAATAGTACCATTTCCAAGGACACCATCTTTGTATTTTCTTTTCAGTTCAACTTGCATGATTAAGCCAGCGAGGACAAAAGACACAGCAACGAAGAATCCAAAAGAATTAATAATTTGCAGGAACGGGATTTCGATGCCGAACCAATCTTTTATAATGAAGTAAAAATTAGGATACATGGGATGGGGTTATGTTAGTATAGTTAATTTCTGCGTTAGCGCAACCATCATCAGACAATGGCCCGATAGACACAGAGGTAATTTCGTTGATTAGCAGCGGATCATAATCTGCTACAGTTTTGATATAATTCTCGGTAAATCCATACATTTTACCATCTTTTTCTTCGTTTTCGAACAAGACATTGAATGATTTACCAGAGAAAGAATCGTAGAAAGCTCTACGTTTTTTTTCACTAAGGATACGAAGCATTTCAGTTCTATCGTTGCGTTTAAACTGGTGTACTTTATCTTTCAGTTTAGCAGCGGTAGTATTTTTTCTTTCAGAATATGGGAAGACGTGTAAATATGAGACATCGAGACCATTAATAAAGTTATAAGTTTCAAGAAAAGCCTCATCAGATTCCCCTGGAAAGCCCACTATAACATCTACACCAATTGAGCAGTGCGGCATAAGTGATTTAATTTTAGCCACCTTATCAGCATAGAGTTGACGTTGATACTTTCTGCGCATTGACTTAAGAATTTCATCAGATCCACTCTGAAGAGGGATATGAAAATGCGGCATAAATTTTTTAGACTTAGCGACAAATTCAATAATTCTATCTTCGAGTAAATTGGGCTCAATCGAAGAAATACGGTATCTGTCTATGCCTTCAATCTGGTCTAATTCCGTTATTAAATCGTAGAAAGTTTCACCATTTTGCACCCCAAAGTCGCCTAGATTAACACCAGTTAAAACGACCTCTTTAACGTTAGTTGCAGCCACTTCACGGGCTACTTTTAGTGTTTCGCTAATAGTATGGCTACGACTTTTTCCTCTAGCCAGCGGGATAGTACAGAAAGAACAGAAGTAATCGCAACCATCTTGAACTTTCATAAATGAGCGGGTTCTATCGCCGACAGAGAAACCAGGAATGAAGATATTAGTTTCTTTGATATTGGCATTAAAGATTTTCGCTTTATCAGATTTCTGATAATTTTCAGTCAGGTGACTGATCAGGTTAAATTTCTCAGCTGCGCCAAGAACCAGATCGACCCCCGGTATATTAGAGATTTCTTCGGGTTTAAGTTGAGCGTAGCAACCAATGATTACGATAAAAGCGTTAGGATTATATTTAAGAGCCTCTTTAACCACCTTTTTACATTTCCGATCGGCGTGATCAGTAACAGAGCAGGTATTAATGACATACACATCAGCCGCATCAGTAAATTCTTTCTTTTCGAAACCAGCCTGATCAAGTTGTCTGGCGATGGTACTGGTTTCCGAAAAGTTCAGTTTACAACCGAGGGTATAGAAAGCGACTGATTTAAGCATTAACGATGCAAAATTAACGTATTACATCGAAAAATATTGGAGAAAATTTATAAAACAAAGCCGTTAAAAGAATCTTTTATTTCAATGAACTTTTTCTATCTTTAGTATCGTGTTTATGATAGCTTTTAATAATAAAGTCGTTGAGTTCGTGAGTAAAAACATCTAATTTAACGGCAGACTCTTTCATGTACTTCATTATTTTAGTTGCATCTTCAGACAGATCGTTTTTAATATCTAATTGATTAGCGAGACCAACAATATTAGAGACAGGTTGACGAATTTTATGTGAAGTAATATGGAGCATTTGCTCGAGATTTTCGGTGTAACGAGCTCTTTCTTTTTCCATTTTAACTTTATCGGT
>JACCDI010288782.1_pt1 | contig 15795 bp, 14 predicted proteins | sample 7442791 | NCBI WGS metagenome assembly JACCDI01 (sample SAMN15323434, study PRJNA562643) | freshwater metagenome | isolation source: river surface water | place: USA:Blue River Watershed | collected 2017-08-15 | reverse complement strand
GATCACGGCCTACCTGCTGATCGCCGTGATGCCGGTTCTCGCAGGTGCCATCACCATGACCCTGACCGACCGTCACTTCGGTACCTCGTTCTTCAACGCGGCCGGCGGCGGTGACCCGGTCATGTTCCAGCATATCTTCTGGTTCTTCGGGCACCCGGAGGTCTACATCATGATCCTGCCGGCCTTCGGGATCTTCTCGCACGTGGTGCCGGCCTTCTCGCGCAAGCCGCTGTTTGGCTATGCGTCGATGGTGTACGCGCTGGCGTCGATCGCGATCCTGTCCTTTATCGTCTGGGCGCATCACATGTTCACCACCGGCATGCCGATCGCGAGCCAGCTGTTCTTCATGTACGCGACGATGCTGATCGCGGTGCCGACCGGCGTCAAAGTGTTCAACTGGACCGCCACGCTGTGGAAAGGCTCGCTGAGCTTCGAGACCGCCATGCTGTTTGCGATCGGCTTCATCTTCGTGTTCACGATGGGCGGCTTCACCGGCCTGATCCTCGCGATTGCGCCGATCGACATACAGGTGCAGGACACCTATTACGTGATCGCGCACTTCCACTACGTGCTGGTCGCCGGCTCGCTGTTCGCGCTGTTCGCCGGCTACTACTATTGGGCGCCGAAATGGACCGGCCACATGATCCCGGAAGCACGCGGCCGCTTTCACTTCTGGAATTCGCTGATCTGGTTCAACGTGACCTTCTTCCCGATGCACTTCCTCGGGCTGGCCGGCATGCCGCGCCGCTATGCGGACTATGCGGCGCAGTTCGCCGACTTCAACGTCGTCGCCTCGGTGGGCGCCTTCCTGTTCGGCCTGTCGCAGGTGTACTGGCTGTTCTTCGTCGTCATACCGAACATACGCGGCGGCGAGAAGGCAAGCGCAAAGCCGTGGGAAGGCGCTGAAGGCCTGGAATGGACCGTGCCCAGCCCCGCGCCCTGGCATACCTTCGAGAAGCCGCCGGTCGTGAAATGACGTATTGATGCGTTGCCGGAAAGCTGGCAGATTGCAGGTGACAATCCGCACCAGCTTCCGGGACGCTTCGATGAAAAACAAAAAGCTTGCTGCCGCCCTTCTGCTCTCACTTTCCGCGCTCGCCCAGGCGGCGATGCCCTTGCAACCCCTCGCCGACCGGCCCGGCCGGCTCACCATCAGGGGCTTGCCCGGCATGGTCTGGTACGTGCCCTCGACCGCGCAGTCAATCAAGTGGGGCTACCTGCCGAATGCGAACGACAAGCCCTTGCTGAGCGTCCCGTCCGGTGCGACCGTGGTGTTCGACACGCTGTCCCATGAAGGCCTGCTGGAAGACCAGGGGCGCGATGCGCTGGCCTACTTCAGGTCCAAAGGCGTGTCCGCGCGCATGGTGCTGCAGGATGCGGTCGCGATCACGCGCTCGCCGCTGCCGCATGACTTTGCGAAGGACGGCCCGCACATCATTACCGGGCCGGTCGCGGTCGACGGCGCCGAGCCGGGCGACGTGCTGAAGGTCGAGGTGCTCGCTGTCGTGCCGCGCGTGCCGTATGGCGTGATCAGCAATCGTCACGGCAAGGGCGCGCTGCCGGGCGAAATGCCCGAGGGGCCGAAGCCGGAACCCGACGCCAGCGCGGAGCATCCGGAGAAATTCCATAACGTGTCGGTGTTCACGCCGATACGCAAGAACCGGCAAGGCCAATGGGTCGGCGTGATGAAGAATGCGCGCGGCGACGAGGTGACGTTCCCGACCGCACCCTTCATGGGCGTCATGGGCGTCGCGGCCGCCACCGACGAGCCGGTGCATTCGGTGCCGCCCGGCGCCTTCGGCGGCAACATGGACGTGAAAGACCTCGGCGCCGGCACCGTGGTCTACCTGCCGGTATTCGTGCCCGGCGCGAACTTCTACACCGGCGACCCGCACATGGTGCAGGCCAACGGCGAGGTCGCGCTGACCGCGCTCGAGCATTCGATGCGCGCCACCTTCCGCCTCACGCTGCTGAAGAAAGGCGATGCCCGCATACCGTCGGCTTCGGGTTCGCTGTCGCGGCCCTTCGGCGAGACCCGCGACTACTGGATCGCGATCGGCTTGAATCCCGATCTCGACGAGGCGATGAAAGATGCGGTGCGCGAGGCGCTGCGCTTCCTGCAGGAGAAGCTCGGCATGGAGCGTTCTGTCGCGTTCGCGTACATGTCGGCGGCTACCGACTTCAACGTGTCGCAAGTGGTCGACCGCACCAAGGGCATTCATGCGCTGATCCGCAAGCGTGACTTCAAGAAGGTACGGCGCTGAGCGCGCGCCCTCTCGTCCGGCTCTGATTCGCGCCGCGCAGTGTCGCGCGATGATCGCTACACTGTGTCCCATGTGCTCCAACTACACCCCGTCGAAGCGCTCGGCCTTGCCGCAGGGCTTCGGCGTCGAACCGCCTGCTGACGACTGGAAAGAGGAAGCCTTCCCCGGCTATCTCGCGCCCATCGTGCGCGCGGCCGGGGACGGCTCGGGCGAGATCGAGAGCGTGAACGCCTGCTTCGGCATGGTGCCGCACTGGGCCGAACTGAAGCTCTCCCGCCATACCTACAATGCGCGCAGCGAGACGGTCGCGAGCAAGCCATCGTTCCGGCACGCGTATGCGAAGCGGCAGCTGTGCATCGTGCCGGCCGAATCCATTTTCGAGCCGAACTACGAGAGCGGCCAGGCGGTGCGCTGGCGCATCGCGCGTGAGGATGGCGAACCGATGGGCATCGCGGGACTGTGGGAATGGCGGCCGAACGGCGGGCCGGACGACAGGCCGCTGGTGTCGTTCACGATGCTGACGATTAACGCGGACGATCATCCGCTGATGCAGCGCTTCCATCGCCCCGAGGACGAGAAGCGGATGGTGGTGCTGCTGCACGAGTCGCAGTACCGGCCGTGGCTGGAAGCCGGCGTCGATGCGATCACGGATTTTTTGCAGCCCTACCCGGCCGAGCGGCTGGTGGCGGAGGCTGCGCCGCGTGCGCCGTCCGCGCGTGCGTCGGCGAAGGTGAAGGCGCCGAAGGTGGTGCCGAAGTCTTTGTGGGATTAGTCGGGCGTTGATGGTGGGTTTCGCTTCGCTCTACCCACCCTATTAACATCGCGTATCAAATAGGGTGGGTAGAGCGAAGCGAAACCCACCTTGCCTCAACAACCCGAATCGTTCGTGCTGCCGTCCGGCATCACGGTATTGCAGAGCTTGCCGGCTTCGAGCTTGGCGCCGTCGATCTTCGCGCCCTTCAGGTTCGCGCCCTTCAGGTTGGCGCCGTCAAACACCGCATTCGTCAGGTCCGCGCCCTGCAGGTTCACTTCGCGCAGGAACGCGCCCTGGAAATTCGCGCCGACCAGCTTCGCTTCGGACAGGTTGGCCTTCTTCAGGTTGGCGCTCTCGAAATTGGTCGACAGCGTGCGCTTTTCCATCGGGCGCTGCGACAGGTCGGCCTTGGACAGGTTGGCGCCGACGAGGTTGGCGTTCTGGAAGTCCGCGCCGCGCAGGTCGGCGCCGGACAGCGCCGCGTCGCTCAGGTCGCAGTATTTGCACGCATTGGTGACGCGCAGGTTTTCGATTTTCGCCGGGTCGGCGGCGAAGGCGGTCAGCGCTGCGAACGACGCAGCGACGAGGGCGGCCAGCTTCGTGGCCTTCAGGGTTGGCTGTGACACGTTGAATTCTCCGGGGAACAAATGGTCGCGCATTGCGCGGCCGTCATCATACTTGATCTGCCGGCCGGGGATGGCCGCACAGACTGCAGGGTACTTGCTAGATATTTATCAATCATCGAAGCATTACCGATGGTTACGATCGGTGGCATCCCATTTGACGGAGAACAACGATGAGCATGATGCAGGAGTTCCGGGAGTTCGCGCTCAAGGGCAATGTGGTCGACCTCGCGGTCGGCGTGATCATCGGCGCGGCCTTCGGCAAGATCGTCGACTCGCTGGTGGCCGACATCATCATGCCCGTGATCGGCATGATCGTCGGCGGCCTCGACTTCAGCAACTATTTCATCCCGCTGGCCGGGCAGGCCGCGACCACGCTGGCCGACGCGAAGAAGGCCGGCGCCGTGCTCGCCTACGGCAGCTTCATCACGGTCGCGCTGAATTTCGTGATCCTCGCGTTCATCATCTTCGTGATGGTGCGGCAGATGAACCGCTTCCGGCGCGAGGCGCCGCCGGCACCGGTTGCGCCCCCTCCGACGCCGGAAGACGTGCTGCTGCTGCGCGAGATACGCGACAGCCTTCGACAGCCGCAGTTGAACAAGTAGTGTTCCGCGCCGCCGTCAGCGCGCCGCTGCCTGCCCTGCGGCAGGCGCCGCGGTCGCCTGCCGCCGCCACCAGTCGACGAAGTCGTCGGCCGGCAGCGGCCGGCTGATCAGGTAGCCCTGCGCCTGGTCGCAGCCGATCGCGCGCAGGTGATTCAGCGCGGCCTCGTTCTCTATGCCCTCGCCGACCACCTGCAGCTTGAGCGACGAACCCAGGGCAATGATCGCGCGCGTGACGGCGATGCTGCTTTCCTCGGTCTCGAGACGCCGCACGAAGCTCTGGTCGATCTTGATCTTGTCCAGCGGCAGCGAGGTCAGCAGGCCGAGGCTGGAGTAGCCGGTGCCGAAGTCATCGAGCGCAATGCGCACGCCCCGCGCCTTGATATCCGTCAGCGCATCGATGACGTCCTCGACGTTCTCCATCACCGTGCTCTCGGTGACCTCGAGCTGCAGGCAGGACGGATCGATGGCCGCGTCGTCGACGATGCGCAGCAGCCGCTGGCGGAAGCCGCGCTGCCGGAACTGGATCGGCGACACGTTGACTGCCACCGACACCGGCGGCAGGCCCTGCGCCATCCATGCGCGGATCTGGCGGCAGGCTTCGGCGGCCACCCATGCGCCGATGTCGCCGATCAGCCCGGTCGCTTCCGCCACCGGTATCAGGTGCTGCGGGCTGACCAGCGTGCCATCGGCGCCGCGCATGCGCAGCAGCGCTTCTGCCGACAGCAGTTGCCCGCTGTGGATGTCGACCACCGGCTGGTAATGCAGCACGAGCCCGCCCTGCGTCAGCGCGCGCTTGAGCTGCATCTCTATCGTCAGCGCCTTCTCTGCCTTGCGCTCGAGGTCGGTGGTGTAGAGGCGATAGTTCGACCGGCCTGCCTGCTTGGCCTGGTACATCGCGAGGTCGGCCGCGCGCAGCAGCATGTCGAGGTCGTCGCCGTGCTCCGGATACCAGCTGATGCCTATGGATGGCGTAACCTGCAATTCCAGCGCGCCGACGCGAAGCGGCAGCGCGAAGCTTTCCAGCAGATGCTGCGCGACCGCCACGCCGCGAAAGTCGGTCGCGGGCAGCTGCGACAGCAGGATCAGGAATTCGTCGCCGCCGATCCGTGCGACCAGGTCTTCCTTGCGCGTACAGACTTTCAGCCGTCGCGCGACTTCCTGCAGCACCTTGTCGCCGGTCTCGTGTCCGTGCAGGTCATTGATCGGCTTGAAGCGATCGATGTCGATGAACAGCAGCGCGCCGCCCTTGCGCGCGCGCTGCGCGGACGCGATCAGGTGGCCGCCGTACTCGAACGCGAGTGCCCGGTTCGGGAGCCCGGTCAGCGGATCGTGCAGCGCCGCCTCGATCGCTCGCTGCTCGGCCAGCTTGCGCTGGCTGATGTCCTCGATCACCGCGATCAGGTACTCGGGTTCGCCGTCGGCATCGCGTACCAGCGCGACGCTCAGGTTTCCCCACACATAATCGCCATCCTTGCGCCGATAGCGCTTCTCCATCTGGAAGCTCGGGATCTCTCCGCGCAGCAGGCGATCCTTCTGCACCATATCGGGCCCGAAATCATCGGGATGGGTGATGTCGCGGATGGACAGCGGTGCCAGCTCTTCGCGCGAGTAACCGAGCATGCCGCACAGCCGCCCGTTCGTTCGCAGCCAGCGACCCTCCGGTGTCAGCAGCGCGATACCGACCGCCGCCTGCTCGAAGGTCGCGCGGAAGCGCCGCTCGCTGTCGCGCAGTGCGGTCTCCGCCAGCTTGCGGTCGGTGATGTCGAGCGAAATGCGGCAGACGAAGCGCGCGCCGCCGTTCTCGCCGGCCACCGGGAATACGTACGACATGAACAGCCGCAGCGCGCCATCGACCGGCACCCATTCCTCGATCGAGTGGCGCGCGCCCGACTCCAGCACGCGCTCTTCATTGGCGCGCAGCACGCGCGCCGTCTCCTCGGGAAAGAGCTGGGCGTCGGTCTTGCCGATGATCTGCGCTTCAGGCAAATGAAGCATCCGCTGCAGGTTCGGGTTGGCAAGTGCGTAACGGCCGTCCGGCGTCTTCAGCGACAGCGCCGACGGCGAATGGCCGACGATGGCCGCCAGCTTGGATTCGCGGTCGCGCAGCGCCGCCTCGGTGGCTTTTTGCCGTGAGATGTCACGGATCACCAGCACGATCAATACGAGGTTTTGGCCGGCAACCAGCGACGACAGCGAGATGGACACATCGATCAGTTGACCGTCCGAACGAATGCGCTGCGCGTCGAACGGCGGCACGCCACCGCCGCGCAGCGCCGCTTCACGCTGGACCCGCGCGTGTTCGGCTTCGGACGCCGGCAGCAGGCAGCTGACGGAGCGGCCCAGCATTCGGCTTGCCGGATAGCCGAACAGCCGCGTGGCGGCGTCGTTCCAGAACATGATGTGCCCGGCGTCGTCTTCGATCACGACGGCATCGGCCAGTTGCAGGAAAGTGCTGTGCAGCGGTACAGGGAGGGATGGAAAGTCGTCGGTGTGTTCAGCCATGCAGATGGCATTGCGTCGCATTGTCGGAATGCCTTCGAACACGAATTTTCCGGACGGTTCCGTTTTTGCCATGCCTGCATTTATCATCATCCCGATGGACCGGCGTCCACCGGCCATTCCCTGCATAACAACAAGGAGACAAGATGGCCCATATCGAAGGCGGTTGCCTGTGCGGCAAGGTCCGTTACACGGCGACGGCAGAGCCCGTGGCAACCGCGCTCTGTCACTGCACGCATTGCCAGAAACATACCGGCTCGGCATTCGCGGCATTGTTCGCCGTGCCGGCCAACGCGCTGCAGATCAACAAGTCGGCGCTGAAGTTCTACGGCGACAAGGGCGATTCCGGTGGCAGCGTTCGGCGCGGCTTCTGCCCGGAATGTGGCTCGGGCGTGATGAGCGAAGTCGAGGTCACGCCCGGTCTGGAGTGGCTGCGCGCGGGCTCGCTCGACGACACCTCGTGGTACAAGCCCGGCATCAGCATCTGGTGCGGCAGCGCGCAGCACTGGGTGGCGCTGCCGGAAGGCGTGCCTTCGGTTCCCGGCAATCCACCCGCAGGCTGAACGAGGAACCTGCCTCCGGTCGCGCTGTCGATGAGGTTTTGACATTGCTTCCGGAGGCAACATGGCCAGCCAGAATCCCTCGCCGCAGGGAATGAAAGTCGCGATCCTCGTCACCGACGGTTTCGAGCAGGTGGAGATGACCGCGCCGCGCGACGCGTTGCGGCAGCAGGGCTGCGAGGCTCGCATCATCTCGAACAAGGCGGGCAAGGTGCAGGGTTTCCATCATCACGACAAGGCCGACCAGTTCGACGTCGACCTCACCTTTGCGCAGGCCGATGCGAAAGACTTCGACGCGGTGCTGCTGCCCGGCGGCGTGATCAACGGCGACCAGCTGCGTGCCTTACCCGAGGCGCAGCGCTTCGTGCGCGATATCGATGACGACGGCAAGCCGCTTTTCGTGATCTGTCATGGCGCCTGGGTGCTGGTGTCGGCCGGGCTGGTAGATGGCCGCACGATGACCAGCTGGCCGACGCTGCGCGACGACATCGTCAATGCCGGCGGCGACTGGATCGACAAGGACGTCGTGGTCGACGGCAACTGGGTCAGCAGCAGGAAGCCGGATGACCTTCCCGCGTTCAACCAGAAGATCATCGACCTCTTGCAGCAAAAGCAGGCCGGCACCTTGCAGGGCCGGCGCGGCGACCAGCAGGGCATAGGCATCGCCGGCTAGTCTGAAAGCTGAAACCCCTTCGCCGCAGCAAGGTCATATGAAAAATATTGCGCGGAGGGAGTGATGGAAAACAAGGCGCTGGCCCGGGCGCATCGGCGGCCCGAGGTCGTTGGCTTGCCAGCGAGCCGCTGAACCGCGTGCCGACGGAGCCGGATCCGCTGTCGCCGCTGATGGAGTTTGCGCGGCGTGTGGTGATCGTCAATGCGATCACCCTGCTGTTCATCGTGACGGCGCTGTTTGCATGGGCGAATTTCAATGCGCTGCTGATCGTGTTCGCCGGCCTGCTGCTGGCGATCTTTCTTTACCGCCTGTCGGCGCTGCTGGAACAGGCGTTGCGGCTGCATCATGGTGTCGCGCTGGCCTTGGTGGCCAGCGCGCTGGTCGCGCTGTTCATCGTCGGCGTGTGGCTGGGAGCGGCGCCGATCGAGCAACAATCTGATGAATTGATGCGCACCTTGCCGAAGGCCTCGGAGACAGCGCGCGACTGGATCAACCACCGGCCCGCACTGCGCAGCCTGCTGCCCGACCTGCCGAAGGCGGAGCAGTTCTATGCGCGACTGGCGCGCTGGTTGCCTGACGCGGGTCCCTTCTTCACCGGCGCCCTTGGCGTGCTGGTGAACCTGGTCATCGTCATCTTCGTCGGCATTTATCTCGCCGCCCAGCCGCGCCCTTACCTGCGCGCGCTGATGATGCTGGTGCCGCCGAAGCGGCGCGAGCGCGCCTGGCATGTGCTGGAGACGCTGGGCAAGATGCTGGGTCGCTGGCTGATCGGCAAGGCGCTGTCGATGGTGCTGGTCGGGGTGCTGACCACGATTGGCCTGCTCATGCTTGGCGTGCCGCTGGCGATGGTGCTGGGCCTGATCGCCGGCCTGCTCAACTTCATCCCTTACCTCGGCCCCCTCGTCGCCAGCGTGCCCGCAGTGCTGATCGCGTTCGCGCAGAGTCCGGCCGACGCGCTGTATGCATCGCTGCTGTTCCTCGTGATCCATGTCGTCGAGGGTTACCTGCTGGTGCCATTGATCGAGCGGCACACGATCGCCTTGCCGCCCGCGTTCACGATCGTGATGCAGCTATTGATGGGATCGATCGCCGGCCTCGCCGGCGCGGCGCTGGCCACGCCGCTGACGGCCGTGATCGTGGTGCTGGTGACGATGCTGTATGTGCAGGACGTGCTCGACGTGCCGGTGAAGCCGCCGGGCGAGACATGAGGACTGCGTTCAATGGCGTGGCGCCGTGTCGTGCGTGTGGCGATGGTGCGCGTCGGGAAAATGCTCGTGCGTATGGGTCAGCGGCACATGACGGTGCGCATGCGTGTGCCGGGTGCCGGGCGGCACGGGCGGCTCATGCGCATGCTCGTGATGCGGGTCGCCGGCGCCATGGACATGTTCGTGCAGGTGCTCCATCGCCTCATGCGTATGCTCATGGCTGTGCCGTTCGCTCAGGTGCAGCCACACCCCGATCCCCATCAGCGCGCCTGCCATGGCCAGCCGCAGGCTGAGCGGCTCGGACAGGACCACGACCGACAGGATCGCGCCGATGAAGGGCGCGACGGAAAAATAAGCGCCGGTCCTTGCGGTGCCGAGCTTGCGCAGCGCGACGACGAACAAGCTCAGGCTGGCGCCGTAGCTGACGAAACCGAGCAGGCCTGCCAGCGCGATGGTTTCCGCCGGGGGCAGCGGTGCGCCGAACGACAGCGCCAGTGCGAAGTTCACCATACCCGCGCTCAGTCCCTTGACCATCGCGATCCAGCTTGCGTCCGACAGCGAGACTTTGCGGCTCAGGTTGTTGTCGATCGCCCAGGCAAGGCAGGCGCCGAGGATGGGCAAGGCGGACAGGTCTGGCTGCGGATAGCCGCCGGCATTTCCGCCAAAGCTCAAGAGCAGTGCCCCGCTGACGATGAACAGCATGCCGAGCAGGAGGCGTCGGTCGAAGTTTTCCCTGAATACGAACCACGCGATCAGTGCGGTCAGCACGACCTCGGCATTGAGCAGCATTGATGCGCTGGCGGCCGGCACCTGCTGAAGCCCGAACATCAGCAGCAGCGGCGCAATGACGCCGCCGCAAAGAATGGCCGCCGCCAGCCAGCCCGCATCTGTGCGCGACATTACGACGGCACCCGCACGCGTGACTAGCCGGAACCCCCACAGGCCAAGACCCGAGCCGAGGTACAGCAGCGCGGCCAGCATCGATGGGCTGGCATGTTCCAGCAGCAATTTGGAAAAGGGCGTGGCCGCACCGAACAATGCCGCCGCCAGCAAGGCCGAGACTGCGCCATTTTTCGAGAGACTCATGGTCCTGAAGCCTCCACGCTTAATGTTGCGTTGTCACTTCCCAATGCAGAACTTGCTGAAGATCACCCCCAGCAAATCATCCGACGTGAACGCCCCCGTAATGCCGTTCAGCTGCTCCTGCGCGAGCCTCAGTTCTTCGGCAAACAGGTCGAGCGCGCTGTCATCCTGCGCGGCCAGTTGCGCCGCGATCGTCAGGTGCTCGTGCGCGGCCTTCAGCGCGATCAGGTGGCGCTCGCGCGCGAGGTAGATCGACTCGCCGGTCTGCTGCCAGCCGGCGATGCGCAGCAATTCCTGCCGCAGCAGGTCGATGCCAAGCTGTTCGGACGCTGACAGGTACACATGCGTCGCATCATCGAGCTGGTCTACCGAAGCCTTATGTCCCGACAGGTCGATCTTGTTCCAGATGCGGATCAGCGGCAGCTTCGCAGGCAGGCGCGCAACGATCTCTTCATCGGCGCGCGTCGGGCCTCGGCTGGCGTCGAGCAGGTGCAGCACCACGTCGGCGCTGTCGACCGCGGCCCAGGTCCGCGAGATACCGATGCGCTCCACCTCGTCGCTGGCGTCCGCGTCGTCGCGTATGCCGGCAGTGTCGATGATGTTGATCGGTATCCCCTCGACGTGAATCGTCTCGGTGATCTTGTCGCGCGTGGTGCCGGCGATGGCCGTCACGATCGCGACGTCGGCGCCAGCCAGCGCGTTCAGCAATGAACTCTTGCCCACGTTCGGCTGGCCAGCCAGCACCACGTTGAGCCCCGTGCGCAGCAACGCGCCCTGCCCGGCCTGTGCGAGCACCTGTTCCAGCGCGTCACGGATCGCCTGCAGCTGGCCGCGCGCGTTCGCCTTCTCGAGGAAATCGATCTCCTCTTCCGGGAAATCCAGCGTGGCCTCGACCAGCATGCGCAGGTGGATCACCTTGTCCACCAGTTGCCGTATCGCCTGCGAGAACGAGCCCGACAGCGATTGCGTGGCCAGCTTCGCCGCCGCCTCGGTCGAGGCCTCGATCAGGTCGGCGACCGCTTCGGCCTGCGCAAGGTCGAGCTTGTCGTTCTGGAACGCGCGGTAAGTGAACTCGCCGGGATTCGCGAGGCGCACGCCCATCTCCCTGCCGGCGTCGAGGCAGCGGTTGAGCAGCATCTGCATCACGACCGGGCCGCCGTGACCCTGCAGCTCCAGCACTTCTTCGCCGGTGTACGAATGCGGCGCGTTGAACCAGATCGCCAGCCCCCGATCGATGGCGCTGCCGTCGGCGTTCACGAAATCGACATAGGTGGCGTGGCGCGCCTTCAGCTCGCGGCCTTCAAGACGGCAGACGGCCTGCGCCAGCGGCATCAGGCGCTTGCCCGAGATGCGCACGACGCCGATGCCGCCGCGGCCCGGGGCGGTCGCGATCGCGGCGATGGGAGAGGAATCGGAAATCATGGGAGAGATTCTAGCTGCAATGAAAAAAAGTCCGTCCCTTGCGGTGACGGACTTTTTCGGGGAACGGACTCGAGGTATTACTTCGCCGCCGTCGACTGCTTCGTGATCGCCCACTGCTGCGCGATCGACAGCAGGTTGTTCACCACCCAGTACAGCACCAGGCCGGACGGGAAGAAGAAGAACATGAACGAGAACACCAGCGGCATGAACATCATCACCTTCGCCTGCACCGGATCCGGCGGCGCCGGGTTCAGCTTGGTCTGCACGTACATCGACACGGCCATAATGATGGGCAAGAGGCCGATGGGCATCGCGAGGTTGAAGAACGGGACGGACAGCGTTCCGAACAGCGTATCCGGCGCGGACAGGTCCTGGATCCAGCCCAGCCACGGCGCATGGCGCATCTCGACGCTGGCCAGCAGCACCCAGTACAGCGCGATGAACACCGGGATCTGCACCACGATAGGCAGGCAGCCGCCGAGCGGGTTGATCTTCTCGGTCTTGTACAGCTCCATCATCGCTGCGTTCATCTGCTGCGGGTCGCCCTTGTAGCGCTCGCGGATCGCGGTCATCTTCGGCGTGACCAGCTTCATCTTCGCCATGCTGCGATAGCTCGCCGCCGACAGCGGGAAGAACGCGAGCTTGATCAGGATGGTCAGCACGATGATGGTCCAGCCCCAGTTGCCGAGCAGCTTGTGGATCTGCGTCATCAGCCAGAAGATGGGCTTGGCGATGATGGTCAGCCAGCCGTAATCTTTCACGAGATCGAAGTCGGTCGCGAATTGTTCCAGCTTCAGCGATTCCTGCGGGCCTGCGAACAGCTTGCCTTCCTGCGACGCGGTGGCGCCGGCAGCGATCGGGCCGACCGGCATGATCGCGCTGACTGCATACAGGTTGGGATCGACCTTGCGCGTGGACAGTTCGTGCTCGCCTTTCGACAGCGGCGCGAACGCGGCGACGAAGTAATGCTGCACGATCGCGACCCAGCCATCCGGCGTGCGTACCGCCTTCGGGTTCTTGCCCTTGTCGATGTCCTCGAAATCGACTTTCCGGTATTTGTCTGCATCGCTGTAGATCGCAGGCCCGGTATAGGTGCTCGAGAACTTTGCGCCGCCATCCAGCTTGCTGCCGTCGCGCACCAGCTGCACATACACGGAAGGATTGATCGCGGCGGCGCTGTTGTTGGCGATGTCGTGCCTGACGCCGATCTCGTACTCGCCGCGCTTGAATGTGTAAGTCTTGGTGAGCTTCACGCCGTCCTGCTCCGCATCGAGCACGAGGCTGACCGTATCGCCGGCTTCCAGCGTGCGCGCGCCGGCGCGTGCGGTGAAGGTCGAGCGATGGTTAGGCAGGTTGCCGCCGATCAGGCCGCTCTGCGCGACATAGGTGTGGTTCGCGCTTTTTTCGAGCAGCACCACCGGCTTGCCGTCGTTGTCCTCATGCGTCAGCAGTTCGATGCGGGTGATCTCGCCGCCCTGCGTGTTCACTTCGGCCTTCAGCAGGTCGGTCGTGATCGTGATCGCCTCGCCCTTCGCGGCGGCGGGATCGGCCGACGGCACCTGCGCCGTGTCCGCGGGCGGCGGCGTGGTCGTTGCCTGCGGCAGCGACGCATCGGCCTTCGCGGGTTCGTTGGCCTGCTGCGTTGCGGGCGCCGGCGACAGCAGCGACGGCGAGCCGTTATAGCGGTTCCAGTTCTCCCACAACATCATCAGGGACAGCGAGAACACCACCAGCAATACGGTACGTTTGATATCCATAGGTCAGCGAGTGTGAATCAATTCAGTGACGTGGCCGTGCCATCGTCGGATGGTCATCGGCGCAGTCGTGATGGGCAGGAGGCACGGGGTCGAGACCGCCGGCGTTCCACGGATGGCATTTGCACAGCCGGCGTCCGGCCAGCAGGCTGCCCTTCAGCGCGCCGTGCGTGATGACGGCTTCGCGCGCATAGTCGGAGCAGCTCGGATAGAAACGGCAGTTCTGCCCCAGGAAAGGGCTGATGCCCAACTTGTAGCACTTCAGCAGGAGCAGCAGCAGCGTCTTCATTGCGGTCGGGCCAGCTGGGAATGCAGCAGCCGGGTCAGTTCGGCGCCGAGCGACTTCTTCAAGGGCCCTGACGATGCGCTCTGCTGGCGGCTGACCAGCGGCCTGTTCAGCCGCACGATGCAGTCGACCGCCTTCAGGCCAGCCTTGCGGAAGATCTCGCGGCTGAGCCGCTTGGCCAGGTTGCGCGTGACCGCGCGCGGTGCAAAGCGCTTGGCCATGACCACGCCCAGACGCGCGTGGTCGAGCTCGTTGGGGCGAACGTAGAGCACGAAATTTTCGGTCCGAAACGCAGGCCGCAAACGAAAAACGGATGAAAACTCATCCGTTTTTACGATGCGTCGGTGCCTGCCGTAGTCTTCCGGTGACCCGGACATGCGACTACGCAGCGGTTCGCCGAGGCGACTCAGACTGCGAGGCGCTTGCGGCCCTTGGCGCGGCGTGCGTTCAGCACGGCACGGCCCGAACGGGTGGCCATGCGCGCGCGGAAACCATGGGTGCGCTTGCGGCGGACGACGGAAGGCTGGTAAGTACGTTTCATTTCGGGCTCGCTAAGTTAAAGACAGCGGAAATCAGCAAAAAACCGGGACTGGCCCGGCAAGGAAATCAGTCGGATGCGTCGCCATGCAGACCATTGCCAGCGCGCAGCGCAGTGAACCCTGAATTAGACAGTAGTTTCTGTATATCTGTCAATCACTTAGGTGGCCGGCGGCGGCCCGGGACAGATCCTGTGGCCGAATTGGCAAGTCTGCTGGTCGGTGATCGGCGATCATTGCTGGCTTGTCACCGTCGCGGTGTTCATCTGCAAAAAGCTCGGTTTTCAATGACGAAATAAGCGCCCAGCCTGTGGATAACTTCCCCTGCCGGCGGTAAAATACGGGTCGCCCCGGCAATCGCGTGACAACCTCCGCGACCTGGCCCCACAGAACATAAAAGAACCCGAAGCGCGCCCTCCTGCCGCTTCATATTGACAATCGCATGGAAGAATTCTGGCAGACCTGCGCGCTGCGGCTGCAACAGGAACTGACGCCTCAGCAGTTCAGTGCCTGGATCAAGCCGCTCGCGCCGCTCGACTACGAGGAAGGCCGCCTCCGCATTGCCGCGCCCAATCGCTTCAAGCTGGATTGGGTGAAGACCCAGTTCGCGGCGCGCATCACCAGCATCGCGGCCGAATTCTGGCAGTCGCCGGTGGATGTGCAGTTCGTGCTCGACCCGAAGCTGACCGGCGCGAAGCGTCCGGCCCCAAGCGCGCCCGCTGCTTCCCCGGCGGCCGCGCAGGCGATGGCCGAGTCGCCGATCGAGCGCGCCGGCCAGGCCGACGAGTCCAACCTGCGCCGCGAGCAGAGCAAGATCAACCCTGCGCTGACCTTCGACAGCTTCGTGACCGGCAAGGCGAACCAGCTGGCGCGCGCGGCCGCGATCCAGGTCGCGAGCAACCCCGGCAGTTCGTACAACCCGCTGTTCCTGTACGGCGGCGTGGGCCTGGGCAAGACTCACCTGATCCATGCGATCGGCAATCAGGTGATGGCCGACAATCCGAACGTGCGCATCCGCTACATCCATGCGGAGCAGTACGTGCGCGACGTCGTCACTGCTTACCAGCGCAAGGGCTTCGACGATTTCAAGCGCTATTACCACTCGCTGGACCTGCTGCTGATCGACGATATTCAATTCTTCGGCGGCAAGAGCCGTACGCAGGAAGAGTTCTTCTATGCGTTCGAGGCCCTGATCGCCGCGAAGAAGCAGATCATCATCACCAGCGACACCTATCCGAAAGAGATCTCCGGCATGGATGACCGGCTGATCTCGCGCTTCGATTCCGGCCTGACGGTCGCAGTCGAGCCGCCGGAACTGGAGATGCGTGTCGCCATTCTGCTGAAAAAAGCGCAGCAGGAAGGCGCCGGCCTGTCGGATGATGTCGCCTTCTTCGTTGCCAAGCACCTGCGCTCGAACGTGCGCGAACTCGAGGGCGCGCTGCGCAAGATCCTCGCTTATTCGCGCTTTCACGGCAAAGAGATCACGATCGACATCGTCAAGGATGCGCTGAAGGACCTGTTGTCTGTGCAG
>JACCDI011338814.1_pt1 | contig 15796 bp, 10 predicted proteins | sample 7442791 | NCBI WGS metagenome assembly JACCDI01 (sample SAMN15323434, study PRJNA562643) | freshwater metagenome | isolation source: river surface water | place: USA:Blue River Watershed | collected 2017-08-15 | reverse complement strand
GGAGGAGTTGGTAATATCCTGCTGAATGGGCTTGCAGCAACAATCACAGGATTTTTTGATACATTTGAAGATGTTTGAAATTTTGTCACCAATACTGTAGTTACATTTTTTGTAGTGGTTGTAATGATTTGCATCTTCATCCTTGATGGAAGGAATTATGATAGTTTGTTAGCTCCACCCAAAGGTGGAAAATATCATCATATGATTCCTCAGCTCACCTGTATTTAGAGAAAATGATGACCCAAAGTTTTGTGGGACAACCAAAATAATTTTCAACAATAATGCAATTTCTGTCAACTGTTGTGTTTCAACTTTTGACTTTGATTGGAATAGTTTTGCCATGTGGTTTCTGGTTTCTTCTTGGAGATAATTGCTCACACTTGTTGTTGGACACCTATAACCCTTATCCATGAGAACCACCAAATTCTCTAAATGTTTTGATAATGGGAAAGCAGGGATGACAATATCCTTGTCTTCAACATATTAGTTGTTGAGCACTTGATTGTGGAAGTCAATGTTACATTGAGCATTGAGAAACGACCAGATCAGAGATGCTGCCATGTTTGTGATCTATAATTTTGATTGCTTGTCCTGTTAGGGTCACAGACAATTCAGCTTTGTAGTCTTTCAATTATTATTTACCGCAGAAGTAGAGTTTTCCTTTCAGCATTGTTCCCAATGAAGGATTCCCTGCAGGAAGGGAAAGCTTTTGAAATTTGTCATTGACAATTTTGAGTTATATTGGTATCTTGATAGAACACCAGACAAAAGACATCAACAACAAAAGAAAAAACCTTTGAATTTTAGGTCCTTTCTCCTCAAAAATCTTATCCATTAAATCCTAACATTAAACAGCCTTCAAGACACACAGGACAATGAAAAGTATGTGTTCTGGCGCTATAGCTGGTTTTCTCCTCAACCAAGTGTCAACTTTTTGTTACAATGTTCAGCACCAATAATCCTATGACTGTACAGTGTTGTTATTGAAATTGCTCATTTCCATCAATCTTTGGTATTCTCTGTAAAAATGATCAAAACTAGGTGATATTGAATCATTCTTCAGATGGGAACCCTTGTAGATGGCATCCACATGTATGCAGATGGCATTCACAGGTACAACACTAAGTTCATCCTCTCTCTTCTCAGGTAATTGTGCTAAAACTTCAAGGCATTGGAAACATTTGTGGATGAGGATGATGCTTGTGTGGTTGTGTTGGGCATTATCCATGTACTATTGTGATTGTAATTTTACTCTTAAAGACTCAATGATTACAATATAAATCTGTCCTCAGGATAGAGATCAATAATTATTGTTAGATCTTTTTTGCTATATTATCTTTAACAATTATGCTGCTAAGTTTCCTACCTATAAAATACCAACTACACTGTAATTCAATTGAAAAAGTCAGCTTAAAGGAAGCAACTTATTGAAGACCATGGCAAGGATCAGAAAAAAGCAAAAGTAGTCACTGTTGTCATTAGTCTGGTTAAATTTAAGTTGCACATTCAACTTGAATCTTTGCAGATCATCTAAAAATAAGAAACACCTTTATGCACTTAAACAGCCTTGTGTAATATTGGTTCTGTTTGCTTGGTTTGGCTATGACAGGGTCTGATTTTTGAATGACTTTTTGTCAACAGAACAAACACCTATGTAGTAATTGAAAATTGACCAGTGCTAACTTTAGAATCAAACTGACTATTCCATCAATCCCATTGGTTGGATGTAATTATCCAATTTTAACAATGTTCAGGGTAAAGGGTGATGCATTCTCTTGCATCTCAACCCAAACTTTGGTGGTTAGACAATGCCTTTGAACTGGTATTGTGATCTGAAATTTTCTCGTTTGTGACCAAAGTAGAAAAAAGAATCTCATGATAACCTTGAATTCCTTTTATGTCAGAGAATTCATTATGCACACAATCAAGATAGAGAATAAAATATTACTTCTGTTTGGTGCATCATGTCATTGTTTTTTGGCCTTGGTCCTCTCCAAGTTCATTTTTTACCTTCCTCAATCATCTTCCAGTATGACTTGTAACTATTTATTTATTAGCAATCTAAAGGCCAAGCTTGAACAATCAACAGTCTTCCAACCCGTTTGCTGCCTTCCCTTTGACAAGATTTTTGATTAGCTTGACATTATTTTCTATCAATTATCAATCCCCTTGGGCAAACTTAATTGACTTCATAGTCCAGGAGATTGCCTTTAAATTCTACATGCAATACCTCACAAGCCCCAAGCTTTTTACTCATAATAATGTATTATTATTATTCACCCCTGCGATTATGATGTTACAAATGAATGAAATGGTGAATGTTTACATTGTCTGTTTGATTTGTATACCAAAGAGTTGTTTTTTGATCCATTTTGGCATATTTTGCAATGATTTCTTATGAGCATAATGAGGGAAGACAGATTGTTTAAAGTCGTCAATGTTGGCAAGTGAGAAGGGGTGTTTGTGAAGCAGTAATGCTGGAATTGTGCAAATAATACGTTGTCAGTTCAAAATTCTTTCCATTACAAAAATTGATACCAAGAGCACATGTTTTGAGTTCATATTCAATATTTGTAATGGATGTCTACATACACCTTTTCTGAGCTCTGTTGAGTGATGATCACATCTTACTTGTCAATAAAATACTTTTCACTTCCAAATCAAGTGGAATGATTCACTGATAAAATAGGGGAGCTTTAGCTGACTTTTTGAGTTTATGAAGAATTTTTCGAGTTCTGGGCACCCCAAATGATACATGTTGGTTTTCATTTCAAATAGGCAATATAACAAAAACTGAAATATATATTTGTAAATGCAGCTTGATCTCACCTTGATCTCTAACAGATGCTAATACTCCACCAAATTATAACCAATCTTGCACCACTCCTTTGGAATGTTTCTTCATTTAGATATTTCATCTAAAGTACTGAATTCAATGGCATTACAATGCATTCATTATTTTCAAAAACCAAAAAAGACAAAAAAGCAAATTTACAGGTAGTATGCCACAACTACCCACAAAAGAAAAAACATGATCAGATGAATGCTCATTTTGTTGCCCTCTAAGTTGTAATAGGGATCAAATCAGACCAACTTGGAAACTCTTTGGAAGGGTTTAATCCACCATAGTGGAAGCAAATGCACCCAAAGCCAAAATATTCAAAGCAAACCTCCAGTTTTTTACCTTGGTAATTTTCTTAGTTGGAAAAGTTGTAGACATGTCATAGACATTTCATGATGTTGGCCAGATGTGATAAAATTTGGTCCACATTTGTCATTTGTCGCAACATCATCTTTTTGGAGAATTTCATATGTAGGGTGTACCAGAGGATGACCTGGAGAAAAATATTGGCACTTTTCATTTGTTATTGCAGTTATAAATTATTTGGGACGAGAGGAGTACATTGCACAAAAAAGAGAAAGCATTCTTGGAAGTATGCTTTTTTGCCCTAAAATTTATGTCTTGACATGTGAAGGGTTGGTGTTGATTATGGGAAGTCTGGATTTCAGACTTTCCCAACTAAGGTAATTTTGTCAAATACACTTTGAGTGGTGGTAAGAAACACAAAAATTTGATTAACCCCTCATTATTTCATAATGGCATGTTAATCTTTTCATTAGGATTCCTGAAAAAAATCATATTGCACTCAAATTGAGTAGTTCAACAGATATGTAGAGGTTAGTAAAAGCATCTTTGGGTTGAGGGTTCAATTTTTGGTGTTGTTTTTTGACAATATTTGAATATGATTTACCAATGTGTTAATCCTGTGATGCCATTCAAATAGCATGAAGAAACTGTTTTTCTATTTTACTTGTTGAAATTAATTTTATTTTAATTTGTACCACTTTAGTTGTAGAATCAGTGATATTCTAGCTCATTTTTTGTAGCCACTTTGTGTAGCAAACCAAACTAAGAATTAATACACTTCATGCTGCATTTGGTCATTTCTTTTCAAATATTCATGTGTACAATGAGATGCAATATCATATTAATGCAATTTTAAAAGAATGGTTTTGAATAGAAGTTATCTTTGAGCTTTCAACCAAATTTTCAGATTCAAAACACCAATACCTTTCATTTTCAATTGAAAGTTTTTCATTTTCAATTGAAACATTTGACCATCAGACCCAATATCCATTATCATGGTGGGATACAACTTATTCAAAAATATGAGACTTGGCTTTCAGCTCACAGCAACTAAATTACAAAAAACTTGTTAGAGAAATCAAAACATCCATTAATTGTATTATAACATGAACAGTAATTTTCTACTTTTAGCAATATTTAATCATGTAATATTTCTGGTAGTTTTCATCTTAGATGGGCATTTTCAATCAACATTGTTTGAATAGGGCATGCCTGTAATCCCAGATATATGTGATATTTATTTTGAAGTTTTTTCCTCTTCCCCACATCTGTGGCATTGTCTTGCAATTAGTTGTGTGTCCTCAGTTCTACCTATAAGCTTAGTTTTGTCCTCCAATTATTGAAATCCCCCAAATCAATTTTTGTAATATTAATTCAATTTTTTTGTAGGAATTATGAATTGAGCACCATTTATCAAATTGATTACAGGAAATTGAGGTGTCAAGAAAAGATATGCAATGTAGATGCAACTTATTCAACCAAATTCATCTCTCCACCACCTATCCCTCCTGTTACCCCTTCATCTCACAAAAATTTTCATATGCATGAGCATCATGAGACAAAAATGTGGTGACTTCATTAACGTTGCTTTTACAATTAAAAAATGACCATGAATAATTTAATAATGTTCAACAGAATTATGCCAGCTGCAATGCTGACTACGCAAAATTCTATTGCATATTGTAAGGAATTTCATGAGTTTTCTTCCATTTTTCACTTTTTTTTCATTTTTTCAACAAAAATTTGATATCATAAAACTTATTGTAATTAAACAAAAGTGGTTGGTGTTGTCATGACATAAATTGATGTATGGCCTTAAGTAAACAATATTGTTACAAATAATTTTTTTGTGATTGAATTATTTTGCATTTTATAAATACAATAATCTTTTAGGTTTGAATAGAACATGGTGAAGGAAATATTAGTTATAAACAAGACAAAAATCTCTTTTACTTGTTTCTTTTTTCAACTAATACTATGCTGATCATAAAAATAACCTACATTAAGCATATTTTGATTTTCGACTTTTTTGTTATTAAATTCTATTTGCATAATTCCAACTATGATTCTAACATTGCATATTTGAATTCTAGATTTGAATAAGTACAAAGACAACTGTTTGTACTGCCCATGTATTCATCTAGAGCAAAGGAGATGAATCATTCCCATATATAATGACCATTTTTTTGTTGAATGAAATGATTACTAGCCTGGATAGAAAGTAGCAAATAAATAAAGTTTGTAACTGAAATTATGATGCATTGCAGTTTTAGACATTTCTTGTCACGTAGATTGCATCTACAAACTTTACATTATTTTTTCAATTCTTCTATTTGTTTCTGATTGAAATTATGTCTTTTTACTCAGACCATGTGACACAGTTCCTCAAATGACTTTGTGTTAATATCTATCTAAAATAATATCCTCTGAAATTTTCGGATATGTCCCAGCCATGTTTTATGTTCTCAAAGTCATCCTCAACTTGTTAAAGTTTAGGATAGGTCATTGGCAATGGACATTTTAATAATGTTCCAATGCTTTGTTTTCAATTTTAATCATTGTCCAGCAAAACAATATAACACTAAATTTATATCAATGATAACATTCTACAGCTGTTATTGTATTATAAGTAAATTTTTTTATTCACAAACAACATAAACTTCAAACTGTCAATGGCTGAAACTATTATGTTATGTTTTGATTATGATATGAAATCTTCTCAACAATCTCCATGATGTTTTTGTAAGTCATAAGATTATTGTAAATACTGCTGGAACAATAGATTTTCTTTACAGCAAAAACAGCAAAAATTAATTCTATAATTGAATGCTAAAATGAGTGAGATTTGTAGTTAAAATTTGATGATAAGTTTTTCGTCTGTTTCCATGTATATTTGATATTAGCAATTCTTAGAACTTCAAAATAAACAAAATGAACTTTTCATCATTATCAAATGTAAAACAAAACAGCAAATGAATTGATGTATCAAGGTCCCAAAAACAACTCAATTGTTAAGAAATGTCAATTAGAGGTGTAAACATCAACAGCAGCTTTAGAATGAAGAAAACTCATGTCTTGTATTTGTTAGTTATTTATTTCAATTGATAAAACAATCAGATGAATAAAATGATTATTTTCAAGCAAAACATGTTTTTCAGGTAGTTTTCTACAAAATTGTGAACAATGATTCAATCAATATTCAAGGATCAACTATTGCAATGATTGGTTTCATGAAGAGTTTCAAATTTCTCACATAACTGAAGGTGTGGTAAAGAGAAAAGAGTTTTGCTCTTGTGACTGTTTGTATGTACACTTGTAAAAGTAGTAACCACTATGGTACAATAAGAAATTTCAATGATGATTTGAAACCATGTCAGTCAATTGGAAGCTCTCATTAAAGATGTAGAATAAGAAGATCCAAGTTTGACAGCTACCTTGATGCAATTTGTCAGATTAAAATTGACATAGGAATTAGGACTAATAAAATTCATCAGATTGAGCAGAATGGTCCCGAGGGCAACTGTTTCCTCACCACATTGATGGAAAAATTTACATTTGCAACTGAGGTTTCCCTCTAAATATTGTAGAGTTGTCAACCATTCAATGTCATTGATTTACTTGGAGTTTTTTTAGTGGACTTCATTTCGTTAGATTTTATATTGTAGATTAATTCACCATGTGCAATTTCAAATTATAAGAATAGCTGCCAAATATTAATATCTGTACTTCTATTCTCATATAATTACAACACCATATAACACACATTCCTATCTTCACCCTTGACCATCCCAGTCATGTCAGCCTGCACCACCACATTCTTTGCTTGCTTATGTACCCTTTGCTTTTTTGTCAAAATATTTCATCTACCTCAATCAATTTGGTTACAGTTAAATGATGGTTTGTTGCTTGTGACTGGAGGGTCTCAAATGAAATTTATCTTCAATATACTGTTGTCCTCACCTCAATGTCATCATTTTGGAAGTTCAGCAGAATCACTCTCCTCCCAAACTTAAGATGCAGGAGATGAAGATTTTCAATTAAATATCTACTGCCATATTTCTTGTCTATATTTACGTCAGCAGATTTTTTGTATATCATGTTATCTCTTGGCATCAGATGAAATATTAACCCTCTTCTTATAGACAAAAAACATATAATTCATTTGCCTTTGCAATCATTCTTCACTGCATTGATCTTTTGACCTACATCCTCCATTTCCAAACAAATCTGAAATGATTCCCAGCAATTCAAGTGAATGATGATTATTCCTTCTTTGCAACAATTAGCTGGATTGCTCAATGCTTGTCTGTCTGAACAGTAGTCAGCTATTAAGATTATTTGTGACATGTGTGGAAACTTTTCAAATACACCAACAATATCTTTATTGTTTGTAGAGAGATTGGAGCAATTTAGTGTGAAGAAATAAGAACCAACAATATTGTGGATAGAACTATCACAGGATGGGAACTCTTGACCTCCAGCTTGTAGAGATATTGTTGAGCTTGCATTTGCTTTTTAGGGATGAAGCTCTTATATGTAGAATAAATAACCACCTTCACTGCCTGAGGGATAATCAGTAGTGGCACCTTTTAGAGGACCCTGAAGATTCTTTCTACTGATGGACCAACATACCTCATCCTTGGATGACATGTGGAAATTAGTATTGCACTATTCTTTGGAAAAATTGGTGTGACTATTCAAGTTAATTGTAATAGATTGTGTTGACATTCCATGATAGAGAAGAGAATGGGTGACAAGGAATGACAACAAAGACACAATGATCAATAATCAAAGCAATATTTGCATGCACAATTTGGAAGCATCAATATTTGAAATAATTTTTAACAGTCATTGCAACAAGTTCAGAAAAAATTGTGCAAGATTTGGACTCTGTCAATAATTAGCAGTAATAATTGTACATTACCATGAGAGCAAAGAATTATTGCATCCAGTTAGAATGACATGAATGAATTGTAATTTTACTATTAAATGTTGATGTGCAATCTAAATGCTATTTTTTGATTTTGACCCATAGAGGGAAAAAGAATTGTTTCCTCAAAAACACGCATGCAGGCTGCAGGCACATTGGAACTATTTTCAAATAATCCATTTTTTAACAGCTTGATAAAGCTATTTCCTTTGTTCATATTAATTTAAAGGATAAATAGCACAAAGTGCAAATCCTGAGTGTTTTTTATTTGTGGTATGACTTCATATAGCTTTAAGTACATACCTGATGTTGTAGAGAACTTAGGAATAGCAACAACGTCATTGCTGTTTTTGATAACCAATCCACCATGGCAATTTCAGCTGCAACAAACTTGGGGACAGGGGATTACAGTATACTTCCACCTCCACCAAATCAACTCCCCATATCAATGACAAGATCAACAACAACAATATTGTCCTTTATTGACAACAGAACTGTTTGCATCAAAAACCCATCAGATGCTCTAAAGTTGTGTGGCATCCTGTTGTTCTATCATTGAAATCTTCCCCAAGAATTGTTGCCTTGAAATACTTAGATTGTATCAGTGTTGCATGCTTTTACCGACAATTTTCTTGAGAATCAACAAGCATGTTGATCATGGAAAACATTGTTTGTGAGGGAGAGAGGGAGAGTTTGGATTCCTTGCCAAATGATTTTTTGTGAAAATGTTGATCATCACAGCATAGAGGGAGAAATCATCATCAATGCTCTTCTTCATGGTGGTTATGTATTCTCTGTTGACATTGCTTGTTGGATTTGTATTTTTGTTGGATTCATGGTTGATAACCTTGTAGTTCTTGTTCTAAGAAGCAACAGGAGAGTGAGCTGGAGGACGGACGGAGTGAGATCTTGGAAGATGGATGGCAGTTTGGGGATTATTATGACCTGTCTGCTCTGTGGCAGCAGGAGGTGGGCAACGGGGGACATGCTCTCCTGTCACACGGAGGGAGAGCAGTGTTAGGGGACTTCCTTTTGGTGGTCCCGCTGGCATGGCAGTGAGGGAGGCAAGAGCTGTTGTCAGCCATGGTGTCAATGTTTTGGACGACAAATAATATGTGCTTGTGACTGATGATGACGATGAATGAGAGAGTCAAAAATCTTGATCAGGAACTGGTACTATTTCTACAGGTTCTACAGAGGAATGTCAAAAATCTCAATACCAAAATAAGATTTTTGACATCAGATGATGATAACTGTCAAAAATCTCCGAGTTAACGTCAAAAAATAAGTTATGGATGCTGTAGTCCTTTTTGTTTGGATAAAATGATGTGATTTTTTCCTGTCCCTCCAAGATAGCCCTGGCCTCATATTATGCCAGCAAAGCTAAAAATTATAAATTTAATTTCCACCAACGCGATATCAGCATTCGCCGCGACAATGTCCAACAAGTTACTATTCAACCTCGGCTCACTGGCCGCCTCCTCATTCCGTGCCAACAACTCCGCCCATCGACTACCCACCGCCCGCCTCTTCTCCGTCCGCTTTTCCTCCACCGATGCCGTCGCCGACGCCGATGACGCCACTCCCACCACCATCCAGAACGCCGCCACCTCGACAGACGAATCCTCTGACCTCAAAACGGGCGTCGTCAAATCCTTCTACTCCCGGAAACAATTTGGAATCATCCGAGAAGCCAACCCCACCAACCCCGACGAGCCCCTCGAGTACTTCATCCACTGCAACGACATTCTGCGCTACGACACGTCGTCTTCGTCTTCGTCTTCGTCTTCCGAACGAGAAGTGAAGTACCTCCCGCTGCTCAAGATCGGACAAAGCGTTCAGTTCAAAGTGGCACCTCCCGACGATGGTAAGAAACTCAGCAAAGCATATGATTTGACGTTGGAGGGAGGGGAGAAGGTGGCTCCCTTTTCCTCCAAGTATATTGAGCGCTTTGAGAGGACTCAGAAGGCTAAGTTTGGGGATGAAGTGTTCGACATCATGTCGACGAGTTCGGATCAGCACGAGATGGAGAGTAAGATTGTGGCGGCATTCGAAAGGGTAAGGGAGAGAATCGAGAGTAAGAAGAGTTATGTGGACAAGGCGATGAAGCTCGTCGAGGAAAAGGACGAGAAGTGAAAGGGAATTTTTGATTGAATTATTCGAGGACATTTCGATTTGAGCTTGTGAAATGTTATGTTGGTGTCTTGAGAAGGAAGATTTTTTGGACTTTGAGAGAGCGATATCGAAGATTTAGAGGGACAATGGGACGAGGTTGGAGCAGATGAAGTCATGGCCGTTGACGAGGAAAATAAGATTTAAGTTGGCTGTGCCGCAAGGAAAACTTGTGGTTTTCTTTTGGCTTTTGTCATTGAAACGAATTTCACAGAATGTTGAGGCAATGCAGGGAATTTACTGCGACGCAACACCTTAACAATTAGTAAGGATCGAGATCTGTGATAAAACATGATAGGAGAGGCAACAAGTTGTTTGCATCCAAAAACTCTTTTTTTTCCTTTGATGGAGTACGATACCATACTTACTTGATTGTAGATATTACCAGTTAAATAAAATGAACTTTACAAACCAATTTTAATTTATTCTGACCACTACGTGTGATCCTTTCCGTCTTCAGACAGACATGCACAGGGTTGAGACTGTCAATAATAATGGAAAAATCATGATGGGTTTCCTGAGTTCTCATATTAAGCAGAGAAGTCCGAAATGAAAATCAGCCTTATCACAGTTTTGTTCGGTATCGTCGAGCACGTAAAACATCTATGAACAAACTTTAATTTTGTACACTGTAGCATATTGATTTCCATTATTTACAGAGTGATATCTAAATTCCTTTTCTCGGCAATTTTTCTCTTCAAATCATTCGCCATAAAAAGTTCTTCTAACTTCTTGATTTTGGATGTAGTGAAAATCAGAATTTTATCTGGCAAATAATATATACAAGTAATTTTTATACTGCCTCGAATCCAGAAATGAAGTTGCATTTTGCAATAGGCACATGGGACGTCTAGTCATGAATAAATTTAAATCAAAACATGAGGTACCAAATAAGTCTCCTTTCATTTGGCTTTGCAATACCTACGTCGGATCGTTGCTTATTCATACTGACTTGTTGATGTTCATTTCTTGTTTTTACGATATCATAAACCCATTCTGCATGACTCATGAAGTTCAAAAAATAAATGAATTATTCTTTATGCACTGAGTCCTTAGAGGGCTACGAAAGAGAATATTGACCACCCGTTCTAGAAATACTCTTTTCATCGTCAATCTTATATGATCATCACTTTCGAGCATAATTAACGAGAATATTCTTTAAAACTCTTCCATGATACGCAAAATTGTACGCCACGCAAATGTTCCTCTTCCGAGACCAATTCCCTCTCACCCAATCCCTGCCGTCATAGTCAGAGATCCCATACCTGGATCCGATGAACTCTCCCTCTGCTGAAAGATATTTCTGTTGAGAGCTCACCTCAACATCAGGGGTATAATTGTCTGTCTTCACAAACACGGGCAAAATTCGCAATTTCCTCGTTATGAAGAGAGACAATGATAAATCTTCGCATGTATTCATCGGAGGTTTTGAGCGATTCACGAGGACTCCATGATCCATAAATCTTCGTATGTTTTTATTGGACGTAAGAAGGGTTTTCCCAATAACGACGTTGGGGTCACTCCCCAGTTTAATGGATCTGTAGAGTTCGTACTTTTGAGTGTAGGGGTTGACATACCTCGGATCGAGGCCCACGGCGCATCTTTTCCTGCACGCCTTGCTTTTCCAATAATCCACCATGCCACTGATCAAGCCGGCGGTGAGGAAGAGGTTGTCGTCGACCAGCAAGATGGGTCCAAATCTGTGAGCCATGCGACTGGGTGCATCAAAACGATTTGTCATCCAATTGCTACATGGAAGGGACAATCGGATGGGGACGGCGTCTTCCACGTCTCGAGGGGGGATGAAGTCTTCTGGCAGATCCACTTCCTGGTTGTTCCAAACGAAAATGATCTTTTCCACGACACCAGTCATTTTTTCGTAACATTTCAAAAGCCAGGCGACGTCTTCGAGACGGTCAGGTGAGTAGGACATGATCACGATGGTGGCTTTTCTGTCATTTATTATTTCATTTTCATGTGTGTCGGGGCAGAACGAGTTTCCTTCTGACAGAACTCCTTCAGAGTAGAGGGTGCGTAGCAGAGAACGGTCTTGAGATTTTTCTGGATCGTAATTGAACGTGTCATCGTCGAAATCATCATCGCTTGGAATATTCGAGAGAGCACGATTGCCAATCACTATGTCGTCGAGAAAGCCAGGGAGGGGGAAGCTTGAGAGGGCGGACCATAACCCGAGTCCGATTAACACGCAAATGGCAGCTTTGGCGCCCCTTGGGACGCGCCGAGTAGAGTCGAGATGTCTCATGCAGTTGCGTGAAGGAGATGAACAAGTTTGGCAGGCCCGCTTAAGCGTATCGCAGTGAGAGAAAATCTGATTGCGGGCCTCTGTAGTTATGCTCCGCAGCTGAACAATCAGAACCTGAAGTGCGTTGCTCACGGTCCTTTCATTTTCAATATAAATGTGTTAGAAATTTGTTTTGGCTTCGTTGGCAAAAAGAGATGGATTCTCGAACAACAACATCGTGGGACGAAAAAGTTGAATATAATAATGACTTTTATGACATCGACAGTTTCTCGTGGCACTACATTAAAAAAGACATATGACACCACAATATGTGACCTTGCTTGTTTTTTCGTTTTAAAAAATATACTGAAATATTATATATTATATAATGACCTCATGTAATTTTGAAATTGAGACCACCACGACAGAAATCCGCGAGGACAATACTTAAGAATAGAGAGTAAATGAAGAAGAAGAGAAATAAAAGCGGGTATAAGTCTAGTAGTAAAAAGTATACTACACTTAGCATCAGGGGTGTCGTCGGCTCGAGGTCACAAGAATAGGGGGAGGTACATTGTATCAACGAAATACATATGTACCTTAATATCTTATATAAAAAAGTGATAACAAGTGTATAAATCTAATATTGTTATGTACCTCTATTTTATAATAAAAATTATTGTGTGTATTATTTAGAGAGATAAAGCGACACAACGAACAATATTATTTACTCATGACCCCGTCACTTGTCGCCCAATCATTGAAGGAGCCCACATGGCCCGCTGAAATCGAGGCCAACTATGAACGCATTCGCCCACTCGGCCAAGGCGCCTTTGGAACCGTATGGCTCGCAAAAGCCAAGATATTAGAGCAGGACAACAGGGACAAATCAAACTCGCAAGAAAAAGAAGATGTGCCAGCAGTGCCAGAGTGTTCGCCGAATTGCGAAGGCGTTAACGACGACGATTCCATCGACTCGTTCGAAAAAGAAGACGAATTCGACACTCGCGCAGCGTTATCAATCAAACATTTTGGCCCGAAAACGTCCCAAGATCATCCCTACGTCGCCATTAAACAAATAAAAGCATTCAACAGCGAGCAAATCCAATACGCTGCACGCGAGATTGATATTTTGAGTGAAATTCGTCATCCGAATGTGATTCAGTGCCTCTACTCCGTCCCATTGGCCAAAAGCCAATTGGTAGTTATGTCTCTTGCAGATGGCCCCAATCTCGGCATGCTAGTTCGACAGGGGGGAGCGTTGAGCACTTCCTTGGCTCGTCTGGCTGCTCGTCATTTGGTTGCGGCTGTTTCTTATCTTCATGGGAGGTCAGTGCCAATCTATATTTAATTTCGTGTTATTTTCATTCTGTCCATACATTTACTTATTTTCGTTTTATGTCCTTGCTGTTGAACAGGGGAGTCATCCACAGAGACATAAAAGACGACAATTTGGTACTGGCGAGGCTGGGGCAATGTAAAATGCTTTCAACAGATAATGACTGGCTATCGAATGATTCATTTTGGGATGACAAGGCAAATTTTGACGACAATGAATGGAAAGTCATTTTGGTTGATTTTGGATTTGCAAAAGCGTTGACTCCCACGGACGTCGGGCACAAGCAGAGTGTGATGAATCTAATGAATAGCCAGATTGAAAAACAAATGAGTGTGAAAGGAACGACAGAAACCGCCCAGGATGGTACCAAATCACAAGTAAGGAGAAGTCTGTCTGGTGGCAAAGTGCAAGGGAAGGAAGGCGTCAGAAGATTATCGTCTTTTCAGAAACTTACTATTCGTTCCATGTCAGCGTTGGGCACGCGGGCTTTTGCAGCGCCAGAAATTGTCAACAAAGTCCGTGAAAAATCAGATGGAGATGTCGCGCTTTCGCAACATGTCGCTGACTATGGGTTGATATCCGATGCATATTCTGTCGGATGCACGATCAAAGTGTTGTTGACTGGCGTTCCAGCTGATGTGACCGACGTGATGGCGTTCATCGGTTCACACAACAACTTATTGGTTGATATTTTGTCGGCAATATTTGCGTGCGGCAATAAAAGAAAACGGAAAAAACGTTACAAGTTTCTAGACGAAACCCCGAAACCAGCGCGAGAGTTGATTGGGAAGCTCATGAAACCAAATATTGAGGACCGCCTCACAGTTCCGTTGGCATGTGATGAACCATGGATTAAAGGTGGTATTAGCGCTGATGATGCCATCGTGAAGTTGCCAGAAGGAGATATATCAGTTGGTAATGATGACCCCATTGTTTGTCTCAAATGTGTTAGAAAATATTGATTTTTGTTTTCATTTGATGCTAGGTGTAGTGTTTGATGGAGAAAAGATATTCATGTCATGGCAACGTGCTGTCTGGCAACGTGCTTGTTGGGTGTAAAAGTAATGTGTCTATTCCTTGTCACCAAAACTAAGTAATGTGGAAATAAATCACGTCTTGTCTGGATAGTATTGCTAGAGGTGTGAAAGAGGCTATAACCACTCTGGTTCTACAGTCTCTTGCGGCTTGCAGTTCACAGTGCCTAGTTTGAAATAAAAAATGGCCCCTAAAATACATTTGCACAAGTTGGAGTCAGACCTCAATTTATAGAGAGGTATTTGCTTGTAGTTTTGATACCAAGATGACTGGCTTCTTGTTACCAATCATTACCCCATTAGGTTCCTAAATGATTTGTTGTCTATAAAGTCCCTATCATTCTCCATCTCCTTGATCTACGTGTAGACTCATGACAAAAAAGGTTGGTATTTGTGATTGTAGGGCAAATGATAGATATGCTTCTCCTGAGCCATCTAAGGCTTCTGAAAATATTTGATTTGGAATCTTTATGATAATGTCCTTGAGTACAGCAATAAAAAGGACTGTTGCAAGTGGAGGTCATGCCACATGAAGAAGTAAAATAAGTAGTGTATCTTCAGGTCATGGCTAAAGGAAGCAATGTTGACAGAGGGAAACATATCTCACAAATATCTTTCTTGAAGTCAGAATAAAACAAAGCCAAGATTTTTATGAAGATGATGAGGGATAAGAAATCAGTTTGATGTCAAGATTTCAGGTTGATTCTACAAGTTTCTATGAGAAAAATTCTGCTTTTGTGAACAAGTAACTTGTCTCTTCACTAGCATACTTAGCAATAATTGCATCTAAACCTATTGAAATGGGCTTTGTCCAAATTTCAGCAGTCCTCTAAAAATGTAATTTCTCCAGATGGAAGCTCAGCTCCTTAGTGTGTAATCATTGAAGTTCCAAGTGTATCTGACCAAGATCACAGCACTGATAGGACCATTG
>JACCDI010146395.1_pt1 | contig 15801 bp, 18 predicted proteins | sample 7442791 | NCBI WGS metagenome assembly JACCDI01 (sample SAMN15323434, study PRJNA562643) | freshwater metagenome | isolation source: river surface water | place: USA:Blue River Watershed | collected 2017-08-15 | reverse complement strand
GACAGGAGTTACTAATTGTAATCAAACAGGAAACACACGCTCCTGCTCCTGCACCTGAAAAAGAACGTCAGCTGGAATTTGAGCCATTGTCCATGATAATCTTATTTTCTAACCTGTATTTCTTCTTACTTGGATTAGCTACAGCCATTGTGCCATTTACTCTCATCCATATCATTAAAAATCTATAATCATGGACTACTCAAGAATACAAGACAGTATAGATATGGGAATCATCAAAAATTCCCATATCGTAATTGTTGGAGCAGGTGGCTCATACTCCTTAGTCACTTCACTTGCAAGATGTGGTGTTGGCTCATTAACGGTACTCGACTTTGACACCATAGAACAAACCAACATAGTACGTCAGGGATATAAAATTTCTGATATTGGAAGAAATAAAGTTGATGCGCTCGGTAACGAAGTAGCGAGTATCAATCCCGAAGTAAACTACAAAGGGATTACCAAGAACTTTTTAGAAATGAACGACAAGGAACTGGATGCGATATTCAAACAAGCCGATTTATTATTATTTCTTACCGATTCATTCAAAGCACAAGCCTTTGGAAATATCATTGCTTTAAAATATAATACACCTGCTATTTGGTCTGGGTGGTACACGCAAAGCCGTACCGCAGAATTATTTTTCCAAGTTCCCAAATATACCACTGCTTGTTTTCGTTGTGCAGCCTCTTCACGATATAAAGCTAATGAGCAAGAAGAAGTAAGAATTACATCTAATTGTAATACCATTTTTCATTCTCAATTACTCGATTCGCTTATTGGTATGATGGCTCTAGCCATTTTGCATCGAAACACCAATACAACGGATGTAAAAACAATGAATGAATACGAGTTCTTTTGGGATTCCCTTGTATCGAAAGACACTACAACACCATTTAATTTCTTTCAGTTCAAAGCACACCCGATGGGAGGTAATAGTTTGTTCAATAAGGCTTACTCTCATTTAACAATGCACGCCCACAATTTTGTAAGTCACTGGCAAAATGCAGAAGCGGAACTCAAAATTCATGGTTACGATTATGATTGTCCTGACTGTAGAGGAACTCTTCACTACATTGTAAATAACTCTAATTCGTAATACTATGAATCCAACAATCAAATTATTTTTCTCAGCAATGGGTAGTTTGTGTATAGCTATTCTGCGATTCTTTTTGGCTTGCTTTTATGGAATAACCAAACTACTGAGTGCCATTTGTCAATTCTTAATAAATGCTTCTGAAGAAATCCTTAACAAACTAAAACCATGATAAAGAAATTCATTTTAAATCAAATTAAAGCGAGTTCTCCAACTGCCAAACAAGTTGTAGAGACGATATGGGGCAAAGACCATACCCTGAAAGCTGAGTTTGGAAAGGCTACCAATCTGATTTCAACGGCTAATGATGGGTTCTGTATTGATGGAACACGTTTTCTTTCTCTTGCTCAAAGCAGGTCAAATTACTTAGTTGTTGCTCCATCTGGAAAAGGTAAAAGTCAGGTTTCTGTATTTCCGTTCATATTGAATGCTAAAGGCAAACATTCTCTTATTGTTAATGACCCAAGTGGTGAGTTAAGTGCTACTATACCATTTCTTGAATCGGTTGGTTATAAATGTCATATCCTAGATTTTGGAAAGAAAACAGGAGTGTATTTCAATCCGCTCGATGGTTGTGTAAATCATAACCTTACTCAAATGCGCAAGGTTGCTAAAACCTTGCTAAGCGCCACCACCAAAGACACCGAAGATTTTTTTAGCATATCAGCAGAAGACTGCTTGGTGTTGTTTATTCAGTTGCTCATGGAATCAGAACCTATGCAGTTTAGAAATCTAGCCAACGTTTACAGACTTATTCTTGAGTACCAAGCCAGTCCGCATCTAATTGAAAACCTTGTAGCAAGTAAAGCTTCTGAAGAGGTGTTCAGAAAATTCAGAGCCTTGGCAGGAGCGTCTGAGAATACAAGAAAATCAATTGTCGCAAGTGCCTTAACTGCTTTGTCCTTTATTGGAGAAGACCCAACCTTGTGTGATATTACCTCTCGAACCACCATCCGTTTTGAGGATTTTAGAACACGACCAAGTGCCTTGTTTGTTCATGTGCCTGTGGGTGATGTACGGTATTATGCTCCAATGGTTTCGTTGTTCTTTCAAGAGTTCTACCGTTTTGCTTTTTCGTATCTGCCAAGTGATAGAGAACTCGATATTATGATGGTACTTGACGAGTTCGACACCTTAACTGCCATTCAGGGATATTCTGAAATTATTTCCAATGCGAGAAAATTTAAAATCCCACAGCAACTCATTTTACAATCTGAAGCTCTGCTGAGTAAGTATGGTGATAAGGCAAAAAATATTTTAAACAATTGTAACGTCAAATGTTACTATGGAGGTTTAGGTCAGGAAGCCTACGATTTGGAAAGAGTCTTAGGGAGTTTTGAGTACAAGGATGATAAATCGGGAGGTATTAGACAACGACCTCTGATGACTGCCTCTGAAATCCGTGAGATGAAGGATGAAGTACTTGTTATCCCATCGGGAGAAAAACCATTAAAAATTCCCATCATTCCTGCCTACAAACAGAAGCTACTGGTAGCAAAATTAGGTGCTCGACCAAAAAGTAAACCACAGCTTGTGCAGTACAACGTCAGTTATTTAGACCTTACCAATTATAGATAAACCATTTTCAAGAACCGTATAAACTTTAGTACAATGAAACTGATAACAAAAGCATTAGAAGAGCGATTTGAGAAAATCGGAGACCAGTCGCAAAGCATCGACCCGATTTTCATTGCCAAGTTCTTTAATCCCTGTGGAAGCCAGACTTGGTATGCCACAGAATATGATAAGCAAACCAATATCTGCTTTGGATATGTTACAGGAATGGCATTTGATGAATGGGGTACTTTCTCCATAGAAGAACTAGAAGCCCTCAAACTGCCTTTCGGATTGAAAATTGAACGAGACCTTTACTTTAAAGAAATGCGTTCCAATAAGTTTATTCAAGACAGGGAGCAGGAATTCGAGCGTTAATTTTTTTATAATTCAAATCAATAAAAAATGAAACTCATCACAAAAGAATTAGAAAACCGCTTTGCTGAAATAGGTGTTCAATCTCAAAATTCCGACCCCATTATTGTTGCCAAGCTCTTTGATAAGAAAAAGGAACTGGAATGGTATGTATTCGAGTATAACCCAAAAAACCAAACATGTAGCTGTTATCTCAAGGGATTTATCGATCAGTGGGGAGTATTTTATATTCCAAATTTGGAATCTGCTGAGCGTCCTTTAGAATTAACTATTGAGCGGGATGTTAATTTTAAAGAAATCAAACTTAGTGAGTTGATTAAAGTACAAAACAAGCATACAGATATAAACAAAAAAAAGGTCTCTGATTTAGAACACTAATGGCTCACGACTTTCCCTATAAAAGCCTTCATGAGTATTTGGACAAAATTTTCATGAATTTAACTCCATCTGAAAACGAGATTGCTCAGGCAAAAAAGGAATATTGGAAAGCCTACAATACCCGACTCAAACAACACCAAAGAAAAAAACGAAAAGAGATAACCATTAGCTTGGATAAAAGACAATGGGAATCGCTTTTGGAAAAACGAAAACCAAACCAGTCTATTCACGACTATATAAAAGAATGGCTTACTCATCATATTTATAACAGCCCCGTTAAACCCAATACCATAATACACGATACCACTCAAATAGAACAACAACTATTTGTTGTAACCGATTATTTGGAAGGATTAGTATATCAAAGACGGCATATTGATAACGATAGTATTGCAAAGTTGGAACAACTGCTTTATAGCTTACAGAAATTATTAGAAGATAAATTTTAAACAAATGATAATCAAAAGTAAATCATACAAGAACACCCGAAGTTTTACTACCGTACTGGGTTATATCTTTCGTGAGAATGAGAAAGACCAATCCTTTATGCTGACTAAATTTATCAAAGGAAAAGATTTTTCAACTGAGGAGTTGCATCAGCAATTTCTAACTAATGAATCCCTACGGATAAACAGACGTAAAAATAATGTAGTTCTGTATATGGATATACTATCCTTTCATCCCGAAGATGCCCAAAGACTTAACAATGAAAAACTGTATCAGATAGCATCAAAATACTTAAGCCTTAGAGCTCCAAAGTCATTAGCCGTTGCAACTGTTCATCGTAATGAAAAATTGCATACTCATCTGCACATTTCTTTCTCGGGTGTGGAGTATAAAACAGGAAAATCCATTCGAATTTCAAAAGAAGACTTCAAGCAAAAGGTAAAACTTCCAATGGAGAAATTCCAACAGGATGTTTTTCCTGAACTATCGCTTTCTAAAATTAGGCATGAAAAATCATTTTCAATAAAAAAGGAACTCAAAAAGGATAATGAAAAGATACTCGAGGCTAAAGGTGAGCTATCTGAAAAACAACAACTGCTGAAAATACTCGAAGAGGTTTTCAAAACAGCAAAATCAGAGCAGGATTTTTATCAAAAGTTAGAAGATAAAGGAGTAAAACTCTATACAAGAAATGGAAAAATCACTGGTGTACAAGGCAAACGAAAATTCAGATTTAAAGTGCTAGGATATACTTCTGAAATCTTACAATCGATGGAGCAAAATCTATCGCTTAATAGACGAATGGAACTACTCCAAAAAGTAAAAGAAAACGAGCAACAACGAAATCAAAATTCCAAATTTTAAGACGATTAGCACAAGGATAAATTAAGGGTTTTTAGGGAAGTAGTCCCTAAACAGGTTGCATTTGTAAGGTCGTTCAGACCGTCATAATGCAATCCTGCACACGGTAGTCGAAGTGAGAGAATTTATAGTTCTTCTAATGGAAGTTGAGGTTTAAAAAAATGTTTTTCTGTTTTGATTTTTTGGATTTGTTATCAAAAAAATATTGGTTTTTATTGCTCATTGCTTTGGTTTTTTGAAGGTTTCAAAACGGCTTTTTTCAAGCCAAAAAACAACTCCGAAAAACCTCCGTAACCCCTTCAAATACAAGAGGTTTCACTCGGAAGTGTGGAAAGGTTTGCTTAGTATTGCATGACGCTGAACATCAGTGTTTTAGCAAAGAAATAACTATAAAATAACAGTAAAATGCTTGGATTTGACAAAAAAAATGTGCAATGCACAATCCCTGGTAAAAAACCACAAAAAAAGGATTCACGAACCTTTAAAATTGAACTACGATGAAAGATTTACACCATTTGTATTTGTCTTTTGAAACGGGTATCCGCTCTGCAAAAGCCGTTGACCCAAAACGCTACTTAGAGAGTATAGGACTCAATTATAACGAACTCAGAATTGGTTTTAATTCGGGTCAATTTCATCACAGGGAAGAGCAATCCATAAAAGACCACTATGAAAGTTTAGGACTGCTAACCAAAAGTGATGCGGGTGTCAACCAAGAAGGACTCATGGCATACAAAGTATTTGGTCGCTATGGAATTGTTTTCCCACTTTTTAATCAGCAAAATCATGTGGTTAACTTTTTTGCCATTCGATTTAAGATGGCTTCTCCTAAGGAAGAGTACCTTAATGATAGTGGCTTGTATCCGTTTTATCCAAATCCGAATACCAAAACATTGTTTATCACACCAACAATTCTTGATGCAGCGAGTTTATTGCAAAGCAAAGCACTAGAGAACAAGCAAGCAGTTTTAGCACTTCATGATGGAAAATTACTTTCGCAACATAGAGATGCCATAAGTCAGTTGGAGCATTTAGAACAAATCATCATTATAAAACGATAGCAAATGGAAATACTACAAGAAGAAATTCAAAAACTAAAACCCAATATACCTATCAGTATAGTAACGCTTCCTGATGGTGACACCATAAATGAGACATGGCTCAAGTATGGTACAGAAGGTGTTTCACAACTTATTAAAAGCAATTCTCCTGTCGAAGTTGTAACAAAAGATGAACTCAATATTATTAGTGAGTATAAAATATCCTTCGAAGGTAGTGCAGGAACTTATTTTGTCATAGGTAGACTTTCTATGGAAATGCAAAACATGAAAGTCAGCCTTCAGATTGTTGACCGATATACCCAAAGAAAGCACCGACTAAAAATTGATCTCTTTGAATTTGCCCATGTGCAGTTCCAATGCAAAGAACTCTCTGAAAAACAAAACTTGGATTACAATACTCTTGAAACGGATTTAATTCGGCTGACTGATTTACTCGAAGTGTATCGTGAGCAGATGTTTGAAGCGGAAATTAATCCTGTTAGTGAGCAGTTCTCAGCAAAAGAACTCACTCCAAAGGCATCACAAAAGGCAATAGAATTTTTATCCAAACCCAAACTTTTAAACAATATTGATGCTTTGCTTGAGCAAAGTGGAATTATTGGCGAAGAGGATAATCGTATGATGCTTTTTGTAATTGCCTCAACCTATAAGATGCCTAATTTATTACACGCTTTAATTCAAGGAACTTCGGGAGAAGGTAAAAGCCACCTTTTGAATTCCATTGCGAGTTGTATGCCTCAAGAAGATGTGATGAATACTACTCGTATTACAAAGAAGTCCTTGTATCATTATCAGGACAAGGAATTGACCAACAAACTGATTTTAATTCAAGACTTTGATGGATTAGACGAAGAGGCACAATTTGCTTTTCGAGAAATGCAATCAGCAAAATTTTTAACTTCTTCAACCATTACCAAAGACCAATTCGGAAACGTAAGAGGTAAATTAAAACAAGTCAATTGCCACTTTGCAAGTTTAACCGCTACTACCAAAGCGGAAGTGTACTATGATAATATGTCTCGTTCGGTAGTTATCGGTGTGGATGAAAGCCAAGAGCAAACAGTCCGAATTATTAACCAACAAAACAAAAAGATTGCAGGACTGATTGATTCCGATAAGGAACAAGAAGCCAAGGAACTGCTTCGCAATGCGATGCGTGTTTTAAAACCGTATGTGGTTATTAATTCCTATGCTGATAAAATAATGCTACCTCTTGAAGCCAAGATGCTTCGAAGGCTCAACAGCCAATTTCAAAACTTTGTTTCTCAGATAACTATTCTTAATCAGTACCAACGAAAAACCGATAGCAAAGGACGACTAATTACTACCAAAGAGGATATTCAAATTGCCGTTGATATTTTCTTTAGTGCCATTATGATTAAGGTCGATGAACTCGATGGAAGTACCCGTCAGTTTTTTGAAAGGATGAAACAGTATATTAAAAAACAACCAAAAGGAACAACCCATCGTTTTACGGCAAGAGAAATCCGTCAGCAGATGAACATTAGTAAATCCACCAACTTTAAATATTTCAATAGTCTGATTGAATTGGAATACATACAAGCTGTGGAGGGTTCTCCAAACAGGGGTTTCAAATATATGATTGTACATTGGGACGACCTTGAGAAAACCAGAACCAAAATTAGAGCCGATTTAAATCAGCAATTACAAGTATTATAAAACCACCAAAAAAACGCCACAGCCCCCTAAAATCAAACTATACGCCGTTGGTGTTCGGAGATTTTGAAACTCCGCTTAAGGATAAAAACAGCAAAATAACCACTATATATATGATGAAAAAAACAATCCAAAATCCAGCCTTTGAATCACTTTTGAGTGATTTTGAACATTTTACTACCGTTAGAAATTACAAACTTGGTAAATCCAATATGCACAAAACTTCGATTGAGGAATTTTTGATTTGGCTCGAAGAGAACGGAGTCACAAAAATAAAAGAGGTTACTAGTAAAGAAGTGCTTTGCTATTTTGAATATTTGATTACAAGACCTAACAAAAGAAGAGAAGGAACGCTCTCTGAGAAAACCATCAAACTACATTTGTATGCTTTGGGTTTGTTTATGCAAAACCTACTGGAGAACAAAGCCATTGAAAATGGTTTTTATATTCCAAGTTATAATGGAGACGGAAGTTCCAAAAGCAGAAATACCCTAAGTGTAGAAGAAATCAAATTGGTTTATGCTCATTGTCAAAATGATTTGGAGAGTGCCTTGTTATCGGTTGCTTACGGTTGTGGTCTTCGAAGAACGGAACTTGAACGACTCAACCTTCGAGATGTTCAGTTATCCATTGGAGAACTTATTGTTCGTGAGGGTAAAGGCTCTAAGCGTAGAGTCATTCCCATGAGCGATACGGTTATTGGTTATGTTCGAAAATACATCCTTAGTGAAAGACAAGAGCGGTTACAAAAAAGTAAGCATCATGACGATGCTTTTTTTATTAATGCCAAAGGCAATCGCATGACGGGAGAATATCTTAATGATACTCTTAAGAAAATGATTGAGCAAACAGGAAGCTACGAACTTGCCCAAAAAGAAATAACGCTCCATTGTCTTCGTCATAGCATCGCAAACCACTTGGCAGAAAACAACGCTGGGATAGATTTCATAAGACGCTTTTTGGGACATCAAGAAATCAATACGGCTTATATCTATGCCATCAAAAATAAAAGACGAAATAAAATAGCAACCTTTTAATTTGAAATTATGAAAAAACAAACCATCGAGCAGTTCCTTTTACAGCAGTACACACCTCAAACTGCCAAGAGTTATTTATTTGCCATCAATAACTTTCTAAAACAAAATCCCAAAGCCAAGCGGTACAAGTACCAACACATTGTGGGCTATATGAATGAGATTGGTCAAAAACAAAACAATCCCAAATATCGAGTGGTTATCTTATCGGCTATTAAAAAGTATTATGATTTTTTGGCGATGACGGGCTACAGAACTGACCATCCGTGCAAACGATTAAACATCAAAGTAAAACACAACGAGCCAATTCAGGTGCAGGATTTATTTAGTAGTGAACAGCTTCAACTCTTATTAAATCGTGAGAACCGCTACCAATTTATTGATAATCGTAATGCAGTGGTGTTGTCCTTGCTTATTTATCAAGGATTAACCAGTGATGAAATTATTAGTCTCAAAGTAAAGGATATTGATTTGGATGCAGGAACTATTTACATCAAGGCTTCTTCTAATCTTAACCGTAGAACTCTTGAACTAGTAAACCGTCAGATGATTGTGTTTTCTAACTACATCAATGAGGCACGACCAAATTTATTGCGATGTGAAACCGATAAACTTATCTTGAGTAAACTCGGAAAACCAATGGCAGATGTGAGTAGTCTTAAAGCAATTATTGATCCCCTCAAAGATTTATTTCCTGATAAAAAATTGTGTCCACAAACTATTCGCATGAGTGTCATTTGCAATTGGCTCAATGAGAAAAAATATCCTTTGGAAAAGGTACAGGAACTAGCAGGTCACAAGTGGCCGAGTACCACTGAAAAGTACATAAAAGCTAATAGTGAAGAGCAGAGAGAACTGATAAACAGATTTTTTCCTACTTTATAATTTACTACTTTTGACGAATTAATTCAATCCAATGAAAGAAATCGCAGACAAAATATTAGAGACAATTAAAGATTACAGAAATGACGATGGCATTTTCTTGGATTCTGACCACATACTAAACTGGGCAAATCAATTTGGGGATGATGCCGAGTTTATGCTTAATGAAATTAGCCATATATTACCTCAAGTATATATTTCTAAAGAACAAGCAAAGGAATTTATAGATGGACATATAGAAGCTCTTCAAAGAAAATATGGTTATTCAAGCATTACCGATTTACTTATTAATACAGAGTTTTTGGATATGCAAGAACCTCATAAAAGTCAGCCTGCTATTTTAAGTATCCTTGAAAGTTTATTGAATGAGAAATATGGTGAGTCCTATTTGAAATATAAAACGTATCCAAAGGTAAACTTTGTTTATTTTGATGACATTCTAGCTTCGGGTAGTACAATAGGAAGACACATGGTACAATGGTTAGAAGCAGAAAATAATGATGGCGAGAAAAATGCTGACAACGTAATTAATGGGAATTACCGATTATCAGTAAATTTATTTTGTTGTCATACGTGGGGTCATTCTTTTCAAAAATATAGATTGATAAACACATTTGGGGATAAAATCGATAAAAGAATTTCATGGTTTTGGAATCTACAAATCCAAAATCATGCAAAATGGAATAACCAATCTTTAAACATTGCTTTTCCAACAAGTGAACAACCAGCAAATGTTAAATCTTATTTGGCAAATTTAACCGCTGAGAAATATGAAGATTATGCTTATCGAAAGACAGGCACACCTGCCAATGAGGGCTTTTTTACATCGCCTGAAAATAGAATTATCTATGAGAACATCTTACTTCAAAAAGGAATTTCTATCATTGATATGATTCAAGGTGAGGTTAAACCAAATCTTCGACCGCTAGGGTTAATTAATCCTTCTTACAAGACTTTTGGACTGGGAACACATTTTTTTACTTGGCGTAATATTCCCAATAATAGTCCGTTAGTATTTTGGTGGGAAGTGCAAGGGCATAATTGGCAACCACTTTTTCCTGTTGCAAATCGTGGATAATATTAAAAAATTGTTTTAATTTGTACATTATGAAAATTAGTGAGAGAACATATCACAAGAATCAAGTTATTACTTTTAGTAAAACTACTGCTGAATTTGGAGGTCTTTCTAATATGGCTTCAGGCTATTCTTTGTTCATCAATGAAACTAACATAGCCAATACAGAAATACTATATCAAGCCTGTAGATTTCCTTTGTTTCCTAAAATCCAAGAGGAGATTATATCTCAATCCAACCCAATGGAAGCAAAAGAGATTAGTAGAAAATATATCCAGTATTCAAGACAGGATTGGGATGTCGTTAAATTCGACATTATGAGATGGTGTCTACAAGTCAAACTTCTTCAAAATTTTGATAAATTTTCGAATTTACTTTTGAGTACCGATGATACTCCGATTGTTGAGTTTTCTATGAAGGATAATGTTTGGGGTGCTGTTCCAATTAGTAAAGATTTATTAAAGGGTAAAAATGCTTTAGGTCGACTGCTAATGGAAATTAGAGAAAGTTACGTTAAAAAATCAGTAGAAATGGAATGTGTGAATGCATTAAATATTCCTGCATTTTTATTATTCGATAGACCAATTGATAAAGCTCATAAACCTGAATTTGTAATTAAAGACCTTGACGACATATACGCTTACTAGATAAGTTTTAATGCTCTCAAATTTGAGAGCTTTTTTGTTTCCAATTTTTAGTTCTCAAAACAAAACCAACATTAATTTTTACTAACACAATTTTTTAACTACTTTCGTAGTTAGGAATTAATGTTGAGTGGACGTTCTGAATTCGGAGGTGTTTTAAAAAGGCGTATAAGTATAAATATAACGGTAAAGAGTATCAAGACGAGTTGGGGCTTAACTTTTATGATTATGGAGCTAGAAATTATGACCCAGCAATTGGAAGATGGATGAATATTGACCCGTTGGCTGAAATATATAGACGATGGACGCCTCATAACTATGTTATGAATAATCCATTAATCTTTACTGACCCAGATGGAATGGGAGCCTCTCCTATTTATGGCACTAATGGACAATTTTTAGGAACTGATAGCGAAGGATACAAAGGAGAAGTTCTTTTTATGTCGGAAGCTACATTCTATTTAAATGGAGGTGAGGGAATGGACCATAATTTAGCTGAACAAGTAGGTCAAAATTTAGACCAAGTTATTGGAGATGAGCCTTCTAAAACTTTTACTCAATCAGAAATTAATATGGTCAATAACGCACTTAATGATGTAGTTTCTCGAACTGATGGATATCAATCATATTTTTCTGATGGTTTTGGTACACCTTATAATAAAGAACTACATAATGGTACTGTTTCGTCATCGTACTGGAGACAAAGTAATGGAGAAGGAAAAGGTGGGGCGTGGGTTCAAGCAAATGATGGAGTAAACTTAGGTGTAAGTTCTGTAGCTAGAAGAACCGATGAGAATCCCGCAATTAATAATGGAATTTCAGTAATAACTTTTAACCTTAGAGAATTTTTAGGAGGTGATTTTACTGTTGAAAATTTGCAAAACACAATGGTTCATGAATTTGGAAGCCATCATATTAAAGGGGTTCCTGGCGGAAATACTGCTGCACATGCTGGGGCAATAATTAATCAAAGCCTTCATCCTACCTGGAAAGGAGCTACAGAATCATTCAAAGATAATTTGAGAAATGTTTATAAAGAATATACAAGAAAAGAATTAGGAAGATAAATTAAAATAATGAGAGTACTTATAATAAAACTGATCATAGCTTTTGTCTTTCTTACATCTTGTGAGAATAAAAAAAGTATAAAAAAGGAAGAAAAGTTTTTTCTAAAAATTAATTTAGAAAAAGTAATCGTTATTAACTTAGACGAAGTTTGTGTAACTTATTTTAAAGTTAAGGTAGAAAATAAAAAAGACAGTATAGTAGTATTGTTAGATAACAATTTAAATCATTATCGTAAAAAAAGATTAAAGCCTGAAAAAGAGGGTTTCTACATAAGGAATAATAAAAATGACTCTTTAATTACTCTTGGGATAGATAATTATAATTTTTATAAAATTGGAGCAAAAGAAAAGGGATATTGTTATATATCAGCTATTAATTTGAAGCACTCTTTTTTAGAAAAGGATTCGTTATTGTTAAAAAAATATCTTTCTAATTGCGTCATTGAATATAACGGTAAAAATTTAGATTTGGATAAAATAAAAAAATCTATTGACATTAGTCAAAAAGAGTTTGATGAGTTAAAAAAAAATAAAAATAATTTAATAGCTTTCAAAGACAGTCTTTCAATTTTGATACCCAAGACAATACAATTTAAATATTTAAATGAAATGCCAATTCAAAGAGAAGAATGGGATAACTTGTAATAACTGGCGGCTCCCTGGCTCCCTCTCATGGATACAAAGAATAAATATTGTGAGAAAAAATGGCTGTTAGAACAAAAGCCGCTTGTATTGAGAGTGTTAGAATGTAAGTTGTTTATCATCAGTGGCTCCCTCTTATGGATACAAAGAATAAATATTGTGAGAAAAAATCGCTGTTAGAACAAAAGCCGCTTGTAATGAGGGCGTTAGAATGTAAGTTGTTTATCATCAGTCAGTACGAATTTTCGTCACTATGACTGAGAAATAAAAAAAAGTTTCAGACTAGGCTAAAAAGATGAAAAATTCATATTTTTAGCCTTTCAAAAAAGTTCTTTGACATAAATAAAATGGACGTAAGGTCTGAAGATAAGAATCTATCCTCGAGATGGAATTTTTTCTCACAGAACCTTACAACAAGATTTTCTGTTGGATTCTTGTCGTTCTTTGTTGATTCGTTCTAAAAGTGGTTTGAAATTGAGACATTCAGGGTTTTGATGAGCCTCGTCAGGAGTGTATGTTGAATGTTCGTAATGAGGTCTGATAGCATTATAATCTCGAACAAAAAAATCAATTTCTTTATGAAATGTATGCGAGAAAATTTCACCTCTTTTTCTTAGAAATTGTTTAAGAATTTTGAAGTTCCCTTCTATCATTGAGTTTGAATAAGTAACATCTCTTTTGGCAATTTTTAGTTGAATATTGACAAGTGATTTAGAATTTCGAATTAAATTCCGAACTCTGAAATTGTCATTCTCTGGTCCACCATCAGCAATGATGTCTAAATCTTGATTAGATAATTGGGTTTTGAATTGAGAAAATATTGCTTCTTTTAAAGAAATCAATCGAGTCCTAGCGGTTTTATCTCTAGAGATGGTATAAGCTAGTATTTTTCGAGAAAAGTTATCTAAAACGGCATGAACATAAAACTTGACATTGTCAGCAGTAACAAACTCCGTTACATCAATATGCCATATTTGATTAGGGCGGGTAGCCTTTACAGAGTCTTTCTTCCTTGGTTTGTTTTTGGGTTTTCGTTTTTCTGAAATACCCAAACCAAGACAATACCTGTACCATGAAGTCCTAGACATAGAGACATGACATTTCTTGACAGCATAACCCCAAATAGAAGCAGTACTCCATGTTTGGAAACGCTTTCTACTCATTAAACTTTTAAGTACATTGATTTCTTTTTGAGAGATTTGATTTGGGAATCGTTTTCGACAATACCCAATAGCTGTAAACATGCATCTGTATAATCGGTTATTATTCCAAATCTTAAATTGATGAGGCGTTATTTGTAAAAATTTACAAACCAAATCACGATCAAATTCTATAGGAAGATTGTTCACTAAATCAATAACTGACTCTTTATTTTGAAGAATAATCTTTTCAAAGTTTTTCTTTCCAATAAATTCGAGAATAGAAATATATAATCTACAAAATGAATAAAAAGCAGTTGTTAGTTTTTTAACTCTCTCATCTAATAAGGTCTTTACTTTATCTAAATCGGTTTCAATTTGAGTAGCAAATTCACCTCCTACAAATTTCTCCGCTGATATTTCTTTCCAATTTTGAGTAGTTGAACGTGGAATAGATTTTATAAAAGTAGTGGGTAAAACCTGATTTTGAATGCCCAGAGCAAACGAAGTTTTAACTGCTGAATGATATGATTTATAAATGTTCATCTAGCAAAAATATATAACAAAAAATCCATTTTATTGTCAAAATAATATTACAACTCTACCTGCCGAAAATTCGGCAAACAATCATAAAACCCAACTGGTTCGATGTCTAAGAAGGGCTTGAAAAACAAGCAACTAACAAAAAATCAGTGACTTACGGTTCGATAGTAAGTCATGAGGGGGAGCTGGGCTAGAAAAACAAGTAACCAACAAAACATCAAAAACTTATTGTTCGATAGTAAGTCAAGAGGGTGAGCTGAGCTCAATTACAAGCATCTAGATTCAATTCGGCAAGACAAGGAACCACTTCCCTTTTGGAGTCAAATTATTGCAATGGTCTCTAGTTCTGATGGCGAAATTCTACGTTTTATCATAGCCAATGATATTGCTCTTGATAAAATCATACGTCATGAATTAGCTCTTCGGGGATACGATGAAAATCACCGTTGGTGTGGCTTTATAAGGCAAGAGAAATTTGGCTAAATGAGAAGCTTAAGACAAGTTAGAATCATTACAAAGAAAGACTATCAATTCTATCAAGAAGATTTTATTGATGAACCTATCAGTTTTCAAGATTATGTAAACTTTGAATTAGGGCAACTATTTGACATGCAACACTCTATTCTTTCAATTGAATTTATCAGGAAGAAAACAGTTGTTATTGTCTACACGATGAAAATTAAATAACTTATTACAAACACTCATTGATTTGAGTGTTTTTTTTATTCAAATGCTTCAAGATTTGTATTCCTTAATAAAACCCTTTTGTACTTGCAAAAAACTATTTCCTTTATGATTTCAGTCATAAAATTTAACTCCATTCAATTCAGAACTTTGGGGTATTATTTTAAACTAAAACAATATGAAAAAATTAGTAATGTTAATCACAACAGCCGTAATGTTCTTTTCATGTGGCAAAAAAGAAAAAACAGGGGAAGACTTTTCTAAACCAACAACTGAAGAAACCGCAACAACAGACGCTTCATCTTACGACCCCAATCGAGGTGAAGGTAAATATGATACTGTTGAACTTGGAGCAGGCCTAGATCAAGCAATGGCAACCAAAGGTGAAGAAGTTGCTGGTGTTAAATGTACTTCTTGTCACAAAATAACAGATGAAAAATTAGTTGGTCCAGGATGGAAAGGTGTAACATCTCGCAGAGCACCAGAATGGATTATGAATTTCATTACAAACCCCGATCCAATGATTGATAAAGACCCTGAAGTACAGGCTCAACTTGAAATCTGTTTAGTAAGAATGCCTAACCAAGGATTATCTGATGATGAAGCTCGCCAAATTTTAGAATTTATGCGCAAAAACGATGG
>JACCDI011718253.1_pt1 | contig 15803 bp, 11 predicted proteins | sample 7442791 | NCBI WGS metagenome assembly JACCDI01 (sample SAMN15323434, study PRJNA562643) | freshwater metagenome | isolation source: river surface water | place: USA:Blue River Watershed | collected 2017-08-15 | reverse complement strand
TCATTTACTTTAATGACTCCGAACTGACGTGGATCTGGTATTTGTTGTACCCAAATAATTCCGTCTTTATCAGCATCTAAAGTGAATTCGGCTCTGAATAAAGTATCGGCGAAAGCGACTACTACCGGACCACTTAAACTATCTTTAGCACAATAGATGGCATGAGCTGTGCCCAAAGCCTCATCTTGGTAATAGATACTTCCTTTAGCCCCAAGGTTTTCTGCAATTTGCACTAAATTATCTTCAGCTTCTTTGCCAAAACGGCCAATTATATATGCTATCTCTTCTACTTTCTGTCCGCAAACTTTAGTTATATCTTCTACTAATCTTTGTACTATCGACTTACCAGCAACTGGTATTAATGGTTTAGGAGTTGTTAATGTATGGGGGCGCATTCTCTTACCCATACCAGCCATCGGAACGATTATTCTCATATCTTCGCTACTTCGTATTTGATTTCTGCAAATATATTAATATTTAATAAATCGATAATTTATCTAATTTTAGTACATGAACATACCTGTAATTAATCGATCGAAGCATGCCTTACCGAAGTATGAGACGATTGCATCGGCCGGACTAGATTTGCGAGCGAATATTGAGGAGCCAATAAAATTGGATCCCATGCAAAGAGTATTAATTCCAACCGGATTATTTATAGAGCTACCTATTGGATATGAGGCACAAATAAGACCAAGATCTGGGTTAGCGTATAAGCATGGTATTACTGTTTTAAATTCACCAGGTACTATTGATGCTGATTATAGAGGTGAAATTAAAATCTTGTTGATTAACTTATCTAACGAAGTTTTTATCATAAATGATGCTGAGCGTATTGCGCAAATGATTATAGCAAAACATGAGCAAATTGAATGGCAGGTAGTTGATCAGTTAAGTGATACTGAGAGAGGTACTGGCGGCTACGGACATACGGGCAAATAATTATGCCTTTGCCCCTTTAAATTGCATAAGTGCAAATACAGCAAATAGAATAAATACAAAAGATTGAATTATTTGCTTTAGCAGGATGTTAGTGAAAAAATAATCGTTTAATGAATTTGAAACGATATACAACAATAAAGCCATGCTGATATATGAAAATATAGTCTTCAAACTATATGGCACTGCAAAATATTTTTGTCCGAATGAATATGCAATAACAGTCATCACAAAATAACAAATCAATGTTGCATATGCTGAACCCATATATCCTAAAGTTGGTATCCAAAGAATATTTAAACCCACAGTTAAAATCGCACCAATAATAGTAATGTATAAACCGTAAATGGTTTTATCAACTAGCTTATACCATATTGATAAATTCATATACACCCCTAAAAATAAATTAGCCATTAATAAAATAGGAACAACTGCTAGTCCAGATCGATAATTCTCACCTAACAAATATGCAAGAATATTTAAGTGAGTACTTACCCCTAAGAAAATTAATGAACATGCTAATACAAAATAATTCATGACTTTAGCATATACCAATTTAGAATCAGCATTCTTGTTAATACTAAAGAAATAGGGCTCTGCAGCCATTCTAAAAGCTTGAACAGCAAGTGTCATAAAAATTGAAAGTTTGTAGGCAGCATTATATATACCTATCTGAGATAATCTTTCTTCGAGAGTACCAGGCAAAAAATATTTTAATAAAATTCGATCTAAGGTTTCGTTGGTCATGCCTGCTAAACCTGCAAACATTAATGGAATCGCATACACATAAAGAGGTTTCATTTCATTCCATATCCATATAATTTTTATAATAATCAATTCTTGATACAAGAAAAATATAGTTGCGATACTAGCAATTAGGTTACTTAGAAGAATATATAATACTGCATCATTTGCTGAATAAAATGCAAAGTTGAAAATAGGAGCTACTATTAAAAAGAAAACGTTAAGCAATACATTTATGCTAATATTAGCAATTTTAATAGAAGCAAATTTTAATGGGCGATTATCTAATCTAATTTTTGCAAAAGGTATGGCTGCAATAGCATCGAAGGCTAGTATTAAAGCAAATATATATAGATATTCTATTCTGTATAAATTACTAGTTATGCCAATACTAAGAAAATTATTGATGGGTGATGCAAACAGAAAAATTATAGCAGTAAATATTATGCTAGAGAATAGTATGCTAGTAAAAGTTTTATCATAAATACTATTATCAGATTTATTTTCAGTAGCGAATCTGAAGAATGTAGTCTCTAATCCGTATAAGAAAATAATATTCAGAAATGTGATATAAGAATATAATTCACCTATGATTCCATAATCTTGTTGACTCGTTAAAACCCTTGTATGCAGAGGTACTAGGGCATAGTTGAGCATTCTACCTAAGATGCTACTAATGCCATAATAAGCTGTTTGCGATGCAAGTTTTTTAAATGCGCTCAAATTATTTTTTAACTATAAAATTTGTAAAGTTTTGCCAATCAGCTTCAGTAGTTTCTACACTTTCAACTACAGCTCTATCAGGACCATCATTGCACCACATTAAGAAGTTTTGCATCATCATTTCAGTAGATTCAGCTTCTATATAAACTGAACCATCTTGTTCATTTCTCACCCAACCAGTAACTCCTAACTGATCAGCAACGGCTTTAGTACCTTGACGAAAAAACACACCTTGCACTTTCCCCTTAACAATAATATTTAAATGTATTTTTTTCATTAAAAACTAAAATTTGAAACCTCTGCTTGAGCAATTCTATATTCGTGTAAAATATTATTGACTATTTGTTCAGCGGGTAATACATCATGAATCAATCCTGATATTTGTCCGATTTCCAATTCACCTTCTACCATATCTCCTTCAAACATCCCTTTCTTAGCTCTTGCTCTACCAAGAATTTCGAGTAATTCATGTCTTAATGCACCACGTTGTTCTGCTTCTGCAATTTTCTGATAGAACTCATTTTTTATTAAACGAACAGGCACTACACTTTTCATGGAAAGTTGAGTTTGGCCTTCGCTTATTTCTACTATTTTATCTTTAAAATTTTGATGAGCTGATGATTCTACTGAGGCTGCAAACCTAGATCCGATTTGAACAGCTTCTGCTCCCAAAACCATACATGCTAGCATCGCTCTACCAGTTGCAATTCCACCTGCAGCTATTAATGGTAAATCAACAGCCTCTCTAATCATCGGAATTAAACACAAAGTAGTTGTCTCTTCTTTACCATTATGTCCGCCTGCTTCAAAACCCTCTGCCACTACAGCATCTACACCTGCCTCTTTACATTTCAATGCAAATTTTACATTTGCTATGACATGAACTACAATGATGCCATGATCTTTCAAGTGCTTTGTCCAGGTCATCGGATTACCAGCTGAAGTAAAAACAATTTTCACACCCTCTTCGATAATTATTTGAATGTGTTTTTCAATATCAGGGTAAAGCAATGGTAAGTTAACCGCAAATGGTTTATTAGTTGCAGCCTTGCATTTTTGAATATGCTCACGCAAAACATCAGGATACATTGATCCTGCTCCAATTATTCCAAGTCCGCCTGCATTAGACACCGCCGATGCTAATCTCCAACCAGAACACCAAATCATTCCTGCTTGAATGATCGGATATTGGATGCCGAATAATTGAGTGATGCGATTATTATTCATATTATTTTTTAGTATCAAATTTGAATGCCATATAATATGTGTGAGAGATTTCTTGTTGACGTCGAGCAGGTATAAATCTTGGCAATAATTTAACTACTCTTAATACTTCATCATCACAACCATACCCTAGACCTTTTATGATTTTCGGATTTTCAGGGAAGCCTGTTTCTCTTAGATTGAAACTTACAATTACTGTCCCTTTAATATTATTTTCTTTGGCAATAGATGGGTAACGTAAATTAGCTGCAATAAAATCATTGAATTCAATTGCACCACCTACGAACATTGGAGCTTGCGATAATGTCGCATAAAAATTGGTATCTACTCCTGCTTGCTTTAAAAAATATTTTGATAACGTATCTGGCTTTGAAAATAAGATCATACCTGTAGTATAGTTGTATTTGAAACTTACTTTACTACTATCATCATAGAATGTCCAAACACCTGTTCTCTGATTATTTGCAAAAGAACCTGTCTTAATTAATTTAGTAGTGACATGATTGTATCTTGCATAATAACCTACTTTAAATGTGCTAGTTGAATCTTTAGCATCATATTCTTCAACTAAATTCTTAGTGGCTTTGTGAATAATTTTTCTTCTGTAAGGTGATTGACTAAATACGTTTTGTACTGAAATTAAAATAAGTAATGCAATTAATAATTTTTTCATTCTATGTAAATATTGTTTTATGTTTTTAATGTCCGGCAGAAAAATTAATTTCTGTACTATCACCTAAATTCAAGCTTTGAGTTAGTCCTTTTAACGAAGCATCATTACCAACTAAAGAGTCACGTAAGACAACATCTTCTAACTGTGAGTAAGAGCCAATAATTGAATTCTTTAATATTGAATGATCTACATAAGTGTTTTCACCAATAGAAACATTCGGACCAATAATTGAATTTTGTATTCTACAAGATGCAGGTATACTAACAGGGTGAATGATAATAGTATTTTCAAAAACAGGAGTATCTGTTTTAAGCAATCTACTTAAAAGCATCGCATTAGTAGCTAGTAGCACTTCTTTCTTACCACAGTCATACCATTCTTCAACTTTGAAAGATTTTAGTTTTAATCCTTCGTTAACCATATGCATAAGTGCATCTGTTAATTGAAATTCGTTATGAGTTCTTGAATCTGTTTCTATTAAATGGTCTAATGCGTTCATCAGAGATTTTGCCTCTTTGATTTTATAGATTCCCACCATGGCCATGTTAGATTTTGGTATGTTGGGTTTCTCAACTAATCTAGTGATATAACCATCATCACCTATTTCCACCACTCCAAAATTTCTTGGGTCTTCAACTTTTTTTATACCAACAGCCGAATAAGGCAATGAAATAAATTCTTTTAGATTCACATCAAAAATGGTATCACCTAAAACAATTAATATTTCATCTTCATCATTTATAAGGTCCTTGGCTGTCCAGATAGCATGCCCTATACCCTCTTTCTGAGCCTGTACTACAAAACTCTTAGTTAAATTAGGGTAAGTTTCGGTAACGTAAGATTGAATTTTATCACCTAAGTATCCAATCACAAAAATGAATTCAGTGATACCCACTTCAGTTATACTATCGATAATATGTCCTAAAATTGGCTTTCCAGCTACAGGCACCAAAGCCTTAGGCTGTGTATGAGTATGTGGGCGTAAACGGCTTCCAATACCGGCAACAGGGATAATTGCTTTCATATGGGGTGAAATTAAGGAAAAACGGACAAATATGCTAATTGGTGACTGGTGACTGGTAACTGGTAACTAGATAATTGTATTCCGTATTACGTATTCAGTATTACGATTCTCGATTTTTGGGGTTTCGTTACGTTGAATGTATATGATTATCTAATATTCGATAATTGCTTGTACCCGTACGGGTGCTATTCATATACATCGTGACGCATTTCAAAAATCGAGAATCGGAATACTGAATACGGAATACAGAATACGGAATTATGTAGTAATTTCTTACCTTAGTGGCTCAATCAATCAACATGAAAAGAGATACCGAAATTTTTAAATTAATAGAGAAAGAAGCTCATCGTCAAGAAGAAGGAATTGAGTTAATCGCTTCTGAAAATTTTGTTTCAGAGCAGGTGATGGAAGCACAAGGTTCTTGTCTAACAAATAAATATGCTGAAGGCTTGCCGGGTAAGAGATATTACGGCGGATGTGAGGTCGTAGATAAAGTAGAACAACTAGCAATAGATCGCGTGAAAAAATTATTTGGTGCAGCATGGGCAAATGTTCAACCACATTCAGGAGCGCAAGCTAACGCAGCAGTAATGTTAGCGGTATTAAAACCAGGTGATAAGATCTTAGGGTTTGATCTATCGCATGGAGGACATTTAACACATGGATCACCAGTGAATTTTTCCGGACAATTATACAAGCCAAGTTTTTATGGGGTAGAGAAGGCGACCGGATTAATAGATTACGATAAGTTTGAAAAGATTGCGATAAAAGAAAAACCGAAATTGATTATATGTGGTGCATCGGCTTATTCGAGAGATTGGGATTATAAGAGAATGCGTAAGGTAGCCGATAAATTAGGAGCATTATTATTGGCAGATATCTCACATCCATCTGGATTAATTGCAAGAGGATTGTTAAATGATCCACTTCCACATTGTCATATTGTAACTACTACTACTCACAAGACCTTGAGAGGTCCGAGAGGCGGATTAATTATGATGGGTAAAGATTTCGCTAATCCATGGGGATTAAAAACTCCAAAAGGTGAAGTGAAAATGATGTCACAGATTTTAGATGGAGCAGTATTTCCGGGTACACAAGGCGGACCATTGGAGCATGTTATAGCAGCAAAGGCTGTTGCATTTGGCGAAGCATTATCAGAATCATATTTTAAATATGTTTTACAAGTAAAGAAAAATGCACAAGCAATGTCGAAGGCGTTTATGAAACGTGGCTATGAAATTATTTCTGGTGGTACTGATAACCATCTAATGTTAATTGATTTACGCAACAAGAATATCACAGGTAAGGCAGCAGAAAATGCATTAGTATTAGCAGACATTACTATCAATAAAAACATGGTGCCATTTGATGATAAATCACCATTTGTAACATCAGGTATTCGTGTAGGTACTGCAGCGATAACATCACGTGGTATGAAGGAAAAACACATGGATAAAATCGTAGAATTAATTGATAAAGTATTGATGAATTCAGAAGACGAAAAAGTAATTAAGAAAGTAAAGAAAGAGGTAAATTCTTGGATGAAAGATTTTCCACTTTACAAAAAATAATTTACTCGTAACATCCAATGCTTGCTGGATTTGCACGCAATACACCATCAGCATCTGTTAAGATTTCTGATGGTGTATTTAAATACATAGCCGCTGACTTCAGAGGCGAACTCGATTTCAATCTATAATTTTCTGTAAAATTATTACTTAAGCTCAAACTCGGATCTAAAAATTGAGGATTTAAATTTTTTAGATTTGTAATTGACCAATTTTGTTTGGTTTTTAACATATTGTATTCGGTAATCACGACTGCAGGAGTAGTGTGTTTTGAGTCAATAAAATATTCATCTTCTCCTGTCCCTGTTACTATGTTATTTTTAAAATTTACAATTAAATTATTTCCTACAGGCACGTTGTTTATTTTCACATAATCGGTAAAAGCTACAGCCGGACTTTCTCTATTCATATCAAAATTTGTAAGAGCAATTGTATTATGAATAAATTCATATTGCCCTCCGAATTGAGTAAGTACTCCGTATTGCCCACAAGCAAAAATCAAATTATTATAAGCTCTTAAAATACCAGCAATACCAAAGATCCCGGTAACTTGTGAATACTTTATAATAGAGTTTGTGATTTTAAGTTCAGGTGTAATACCGTAAATTGGAAGTGTGCCAATAATAACACCGAATACAGAACCTTTTATACAAGCATAATTGATTAAATTATTTACACTCCCTGGTAAAAATTGAATTCCACTCCATTGCCCGGGTTCATTATAATATTGTATTTCTCTTCTATCACCTTGAAAAGTTACCGAATCATTTTTAGTGCCATTCACTTCTAGTGTACCCTTCGCTAAAATGATTGCATCTTTATGTAAATAAATTTTACATCCAGGGTCTATTGTTAATTTACTTAATGTATCTATTAAAATACCTCCAAAAATTACATAAGGCTTATCATTCGTAAAGCGGATGTTACCGGTTAATACAGAGTCTCTATAGAAGTTAGCATTCTGACCATACGCAACGACGTCAACCTTCTGTCTATTACCATTTGTTTCGAACAAAATAGAATCAGAAATCAAGAAGGGTAAGTTGGCAGCAGTAGGATTTATGGTTACTTCTACAAAAGCGAAAATTGAATCATTCGCAGGTATTTCAATATCGCGAATATGATTGTTAGCGATACCATCCACATTCAAACGATACTTTGCAAAAGCAGTTTGCTCTACTAAATCTATTTTTGAAATATTGATTGCATTCTTTGCGCGATTATAAATTTTAATACGCTTTGTCGTAGTGCCAATTGTTGTGAAAACCGTATCGAAAAAAACGGTATCTGTAGAAAATTCAAGATTAGCCGATGGGTCCTCAGTAATTTGAAGCTCTTTTCTGCAAGAACTCAAGACGAAAGAAGTGACAAAAATTAAAATTAGAAAACGATGACTCATGTTCGGTAAAGATACAAAATTGAGTTAAAAGCTCTTTATGATTGAAATTAAGAGCAAGAAAGAAATTTTTAAAAAAATATAAAAGTTTTTTATTCTGCTTAAATCGAAATTACTGAATGTATTTTTTGTACAAAATTAGTTTACATTAAATTTACACTACAAAAGCAGAGTAATTCAGATTTGTTACTGATAATCAAACAAATATTTAAAAAAAAATGTAGAGATAAGTTATTTTTTTATCAGTATATTCATGGTTCAAGTAATAAAAAAACTTAAATTCAAATTATGATGAAACAACTTTTACAAAAGAGTAAAACAGGGCGGATGCTACTGTTTTTATTCGGTGTGATAATCATCACAATGAGTGCAACACCAACTAATGCACAAATTGTGGTTGATTTCAATGGAGCGTTTCCGCCTCCAGGTCCACCGGTAGTAAGTAACCCAATTGGTACAGGCTCATCAGATGCGCCAGGCTTAGTAAAATGGTACAGAGGCGATACAGTAGTCGTAACAGACTTTGGTAATGCCGGTATCAATCCAGGCCGTGGTGGATCAGGATTTGCAGCGTGCTTTAACTCTTATGATATATTAGCTGGAGGTAAAGCAGATTTAATTATTAACGATGTAAACTTATCTACAGGATATTCACCATCAGCGGTGTTAAAATTCTGGATGATTAATACAAGTGGTACAGACGTAATAAAAGTATTTGCTAGAAATGGTACCGACCCTTGGGTACAAGTAGGTGCTGCATCATACGGTGTTTATGCTGCATTTACAGAAGTGAGCATAAGTTTACAAGCATTTACAGGAGGTTCAAACACAGCTGTAGATATTAGATTAGAAGCAACATCAGATTATGGTGCAACAAATATTGGTATCGATGATATCTCTATTGATCCACCTGCTCCGATGACTTATGTATCATCTACTGCAAGTCAAAAATTAAACGATAGAGAAATATTTAGACCGCTACCGAATCAAGAAATTATTCGTATGCAAATCAATACATCTGGTACTTTAAGTCCGGTAGTAGCTAATACATTTCACCTAAGCACCTTAGGTACAAATAATCTTGCAAACATTTCGAATGCAAAATTATGGTATACAGGTTCAGTAAATTCATTCAACTTTAAAACTGCAACACAAGTAGGTAACGTGGTTGCCTCTCCTAGTGGTAGTTTTAGCATCACTGGTGTTACACAAGCGTTAGCAGAAGGACAAAACTTTTTCTTCTTAACGTATGATGTTACAGCATCAGCGACAGCAAATGATTCAGCGGATGCGACATTTGATTCATTAAAAGTTGGTACTACTAATTATGTACCTACTGTAGGTAACCCTGCAGGTAGAAGAATCATAAGACCAGCGACAGCAATTTATAAAAACGCTGGTATTGCTACTTCTGGAAGTGGTAGAGCTCCCTCAACAGGTGTAAAATTTAATAGATCAATTAGCATATACCCTGCTTCAGAATATCCAGATTTAAAAGCAGGAACAGAGATTAGAACTGCAGGATTTGAAATTGCTTCATTAGGAGCTAACCAAACTGCTGTTACAGGTACGATGAAAATTTACATGTCGAATACGACAGATGCTTCGTACTTAAAAACTGCTGTGTTTGCAACTGCTATAGTTGGTATGAAAAAAGTATATGACGGTCCGGTGACTATCAATCCTGAAACAGGTTCATTTGATATTCGTTTAGACTCAACATTACTTTACACAGGAGGAAATATTTATTTCGCCTATGATTGGGAGATTACTAGTGCAGTAAGTACTGGTGCTGTTTATTACTGTAATAATGCTACCGTGGGTGGTGCGAGTGGTAACAGATCTAGTACATCATCTGCATCTGCACCTACAGGTACTTTAGGTACATCAGGATTTAGACCATCAGTTAGATTTGGTTCTACTGCGATAGCTAACGATGCGGCAGTAACTTCATTATTTGCATTAACTGAAATGGCTAACCCAGCAGCAAATCAACATCAGGTAAGAGCGATTGTAAAGAACAACGGATTTAATCCTTTGACAAATTACAACGTAAACTTAACAGTTGCTGGAGCAAATACTTATTCAAATACTAAGCAAGTAAACTTATTATTTGGTGAGTCGGCAACAGTTACATTTGATGCATACAGCAATACAACTAACGGTGTAAATACTGTTAAAGTAAAAGTAGGCGCTGATGGTAATACATCGAATGACTCAATTCAAGCTTCACAAAATGTGACAGCAAATAGATTTAGTTATTCAAATAATTCAGTATCGACCGGACAATTAGGTTTCAATACTGGTGGTGGATTATTATTATCTAAATACAAAGCAGTAGGTGCTTGGTTAGTGGATAGCGTTCGTATTTCGATTGCTAACAATGCTGCCTCAGCTACTAAGAAAGTATTTGCAGTGGTATTAAATTCTGAAGGTACAATTATTGCAAAATCTGATACAGTTACATTAGTAGCTGGAGATTTAAATACTTTCAAAACTTTCGCAATTACAGCTCCAAGAACTGTTTCAAACGAGGACTTCTATGTAGGTTTATCTCAAGTTGCAAATGCGGCTGGATATTTCCCATTAGGAACTCAAACAGAATCACCAGGTAGACCAGGTGCATATTATACAGCAGCTTCTACAGGTGCAGGTATCGCAGAAGCAAGTACATTTGGCAGATTCCCTATCGATGCATATGTAAGTGCAGCCGGACCAGCTCCAACTGTAAGCTTAGGTGCTGACAGAACAATTTGTGCTGGCGACTCTGTAACATTTGATGCAGGTAACCCTGGTATGACATACTTATGGAGTACAGGTGCAACAACGCAAACTATCGTTGCTAAAACGGCAGGTGCTTATTCAGTAACTGTACGTAACGCACAAGGTAACCCTACAAGAGATACAGTAAACCTTACAGTAAACCAATTCGTAGCTGCAAGTGTGAATATTTCACAATCACCTTCAGGTATTGTTTGTGCTGGTTTACCAGTAACATTCACAGCAACACCTACAAATGGTGGTACTGCACCAACATATGTTTGGTTGAAAAATGGTACTGTTGTAGCAGGTGAAACTGGTGCAACATATACTTCTTCATCATTAGCTAATAATGATGTTATTTCAGCTATCATGACTTCAAACTTATTATGTAAGACAGGAAGTCCGGATACATCTAACACCATCACAATGCAAGTATCTGCAGGTGCAGCAGCTGTTACTGTTACAGCAGCACCTACAACAACAGCTCCTTATTGTGCAGGTTCTTCAGTTTCATTTACTGCAACACCAAGTAATGGTGGTGCTGCTCCAAAATACAAGTGGTATGTAAACAATGTATTATCAGCAAATGATTCTACAGCTAACTTTACAGCTGCTGGTTTAAATAATAATGATACTGTGAAAGTTCAATTAATTTCTAACTCATTATGTATTTTAGGTAGCAATACTGCAACATTTAAATATGGTGTAACAATTTCACCAAACTTACCAGTAAGTGTGAGTGTGACTGCTGATAAAGATTCTATCTGCGGCGGACAAACAATTACATTCACAGCTACCCCTACTAATGGTGGTACTAGTCCGGCTTACAAATGGTACAGAAACGGTGTGTTATTATCAGGACAAACAAGTGCTACATTAGCAACTTCTTTGGTTGAAAACAATGATACTATTACATGTGAGTTGACTTCGAGTGAGATTTGCCAATCAGGCGGTCCAGCGATGTCGAACAACTTTATTACTAAAGTAAATCCATTACCTAATTCAAACTTTACTAATGCAAACACGAACCGTACTGTAAACTTTACAAGTACTTCTTCGAATGCATTAACATATGCTTGGAGCTTTGGTGATGGTAATACATCAACATCTCCAAACCCAACACATACTTATAGTGCTGATGGTAGTTTTGATGTAACATTAATTACAAGCAATACTTGTGGTAGTGATACTATTCTTAAAGGAGTAACTGTTACAACTGTTGATGCAAACGTTACAGGTATAACTGCTCCAGTAAGTGGTTGTAATTTATCTGCAACACAACAAGTAAGAATTCGTGTTAGAAATAACAGATCAGCTGCTTTAACTAACGTACCTGTTTCTTATCAAATCAATGGCGGAGCAATTGTTAATGATGTAATACCAACTATTGGTGCAAACGGATTAACGATTTATACCTTTACAACTACTGCTGACTTATCTAACGATGGAGCATACAATGTAACAGGTTGGGCTTCGTTACCGAATGACTTCGATAATAGCAACGATACATTTAAAGTTGCTGTATTCAATCAATCAGCTCCTGATGCAGTATTTACATCAGAGGTAATAGGTGGTGACTTACTTGTAAACAACGTTACTGACGAAGGATTAGCTAACACTACGTATGCTTGGAACTTCGGCGACGGATTTACTTCAGCTGATAAAAATCCTACACACACTTATGCAGCAGCTGGTACTTATACAGTATCATTAATTGCTGTAAATAATTGTGGTAGCGATTCTATGAAGACAACTGTTACTGTTACAGCTGTTGGTATCAACAACACTGTTAACGCTAAAAACGTAATGGTTTATCCGAACCCTAACAATGGTAAATTCAATGTTGACTTCCAGTTAGATTTACGCGATAATGTTACTGTGAAAATTGTTAACCTAAACGGTCAAACAGTTTATAGCAACAACATCGGTAATACTTCTGCTGAAAACTTAAGCATCGACTTAAGCGAATTAGCAGCTGGTGTATATACATTAAAAGTGGAAGGTGTAAATACACAAATCACTAAAAAGATTAGCGTTTTGAAATAAGCGTTAAACTAAACCAAATGGGAGCCCTCCGAAATATATTTTCGGGGGGCTTTTTTATTTTTATCTTTACATAATGCGTCGCGTAAAAGTCAAAACCCTTATCAACGGATACGAAATAATTGATCATGCTATCATTGTGCTTGATGATAACAATCGTTACCTCAATCATTTTCGTGCCGACACTTACGATGGAGACATCGACGAATACTCTGGCGCCTATGCTTGTCCGGGTTTTATCAACGCCCATTGCCACCTCGAACTCTCTCACTTAAAAAATAAAATTGAAGAAAAAAACGGATTGGTAGATTTTATTCTTTCGGTACAAAAATTTAGAAATACCAGCGTCGAAGAAATTCAAGAAGCAATTGAAAATGCAGAAAATGAAATGATCAACAATGGCATTGTAGCTGTGGGTGATATTTCTAATACCAATAATAGCTTCCATCAAAAATCGAAAGGCAATTTATACTATCATACTTTTCTAGAAGCATTTAGTTTCTTACCTGAGCGTGCTGATGCTGCGATGCAACAAATGCAAAGCCTAAAAACCGAAGCAGAGACTATGAATCTAAAGGCAAGCATCACTGCTCATGCCCCCTACTCTGTTTCTCAAAAATTATTTTCTACTATTGCGGATGTCAATGAAAAGATATATTCTTTGCACCATTTAGAATCACAAGCTGAAATAGATTTTTTAGAAAACAAGAAAGGTGATTTCTTAAAACTATACAATAACTTTAATATCAATATCGATTTTTTCAAAGAAAATAAAAATGCTACAGAATATTGGCTTAATCATTTTGATGTACAGAAATTGATTTTAGTTCATAATACTTTTATGAATAATGAAGCTTATGCACTTATCACTCAAGCTATCGACGAAAGTTATTTTTGTATTTGTGCCAATGCAAATTTATACATAGAAAATAGATTACCAGACTTAGCATCTCTATTACATAAAACAAAAAATATTTGTATTGGTACTGATAGTTTAGCGTCGAATCATTCACTCGATATTGCCGGAGAGATTAAAACCATTCATCAACATTTCAAAGAAATACCATTAGAATTATTAATACAAGCTGCAACTATCAAAGGTGCAGAAGCATTGAATTTAGAGGGTTTCGGAGTGTTCTCCAAAGGATCTCATGTAAATTTTATAGAAATCTAATTCATCCATTTTTCTTTGCCACCGCAGTACTTGCTACTAATACATTTTTAGCTCCTGCAGCAATTAATAGTTCAGCACTCGACTCAATTGTTGCACCAGTAGTTACTACATCGTCGATCAACAAAATTGTTTTGTCTTTTATTTTCTCCGGATGATGCAATACAAAAACTCCCTTCATATTTTCATACCGTTGATACCGTGATTTTCTAGTTTGTGATTCTGTATTAGCTTTTCGTTGCAAAGTTTTTAAATCTACTTTTACCTCAAAAATTTCTGCATAACCTTCTGCTAATAATGCCGATTGATTGTATCCGCGTTCTTTGTATTTCTTCGGATGTAAAGGGATGGGCATCACCACATCGATGTCTTGAAACTCTTTGCAATCCATTAATTGAGATGCATGCATTCGACCCATGAGTTTACCTAAACTCTCATGATTTCTATATTTCAATTCATGTAAAATTTTTTGCACCCCCGATTTTTTTCTGAAGTATAAATAAGAAGATGCCGCTGAAACATGTACCCTTCCAAAGAATAATTTTAAAGTATATTTTTCAGCATTCTCTTCCCAATCGTTGGTATAAGGCAAGGTCATTCGACAAGCCACACAAATTAATTTTTCTGAATGATATAAGTGATTTCCGCAAGCATTGCAAAGACTCGGAAAAAGCAATTCGAAAAAATTTCTGATATGTGAATATAAAATCTGTAACATATACAAATCTCTATACTCAACATTGCAGACACAACTGCAAGAATGCAACTATTTTTCTTTGATGGCTAACTGTCCGCAGGCTGCGTCAATATCTTTACCTCTTGATCTTCGCACGTTTGTAATCACTCCGTTTTTACGAAGAAACTCTGCAAAAGCTTCTACCTTGTCGACTTTGGCGTTGAGGTAATCGGCCATGGCGATCGGATTGTATTCAATGATATTTACTTTGCAAGGAATGTGTTTAGTGAATGCAAGCAACTCGCGTGCATCTTGAATTTCATCATTCACACCGTTGAAAATAATGTATTCGTAAGTGACTTCGTTTTCTGTTTTTTCGTAATAATATTTCAAAGAATCTGCTAATGCTTCGAGTGTATTGCTCTCATTGATCGGCATAATTTCATTACGCTTCTCATCGTTTGCTGCATGTAATGAAAGTGCTAAATTAAATTTCACTTCATCATCCCCTAACTTCTTAATCATCTTCGCAATACCCGCAGTTGAAACAGTGATGCGTTTATACGACATGTTTAATCCGTCTTCAGCAGTAATACGATCAATCGATTTCAACACATTTGCATAATTCAATAGCGGCTCGCCCATGCCCATGTACACAATGTTCGTGAGAGGGATGTTATAATTTTGCATCGCTTGCTGATTGATCAAAACGACTTGATCATAAATTTCATCAGCATTCAAATTACGTTTACGATCCATGTAACCCGTTGCGCAAAACTTACAAGTTAAGCTACAACCTACTTGTGAAGAAACACAAGCTGTCATACGCTCAGTTGTCGGAATTAAAACTCCTTCT
>JACCDI010291991.1_pt1 | contig 15804 bp, 13 predicted proteins | sample 7442791 | NCBI WGS metagenome assembly JACCDI01 (sample SAMN15323434, study PRJNA562643) | freshwater metagenome | isolation source: river surface water | place: USA:Blue River Watershed | collected 2017-08-15 | reverse complement strand
TATTGGATGTTGCAAAGGTGCGGTTGGTTCAGGGTTCACTATTCCAAGTAGGAAGAAAATTGGAAGTGAGTTTTTTTGATTGAAACTGTTTCAAAAAATGTTCTTACAAAAATATTTTATTCATTCACAGATGAATTGTGAAATGTAAATTTTGAAAACACATACCAATGCAACAGGACTGGAATAATGGTAATTGAATTGGCTATTCATGGTGCCACTATTTTACCATGCCTCTGCTTAATATGATGGTTATGTGTGGCAATGCCAACTCTGTTATTGTGTCCGTTTGTGACTGTATTGATCAAATGTCAGAGGGTGTAATGAAAGATGCCACTTACATTGGTGAAACGTTTCAGGAAAAGGTAAATGAATTTGATCCTGATGGTAGAAACACAGACGTCTTCTTTTTTATTGGAGCTTCCAATGTGCAGAAAGCAGGCCAAATTCAGTGTCAAACCTTTCCTAGGGCATACTGCTTTCATGGCAGGGAACATGTCCTGTCCCCCTTCTTCAGTGATCTATCAAAACTGAAGCCAATCCAGGTAAGATATTTTTAATTTTTTTATGATGTCGCACTAAAACAATCTTCAGTCCCTTGTTTTGAAAGTCTGCAGGTTGTACAATGTGTTTGGATCAGGTGAAAGCCATGAGATCCATGCACCATTTATGACTCAGACATCAGCAATGAACAATGGAAAACGGATTGGTCTTTTAAGAGGAGCAAGTTTGCCACTTGGTTCTATGCAATCCACCATCTGCTCTGTCAAAAGAGGCTCTCTTGGCAAATGTTTACAGTCCCTATTTTGCAACTTTGGACCACATTGCAAAGACAGCACTGGCAATTCAAGACATTGAGAGCAATCAGTTTTGGAAAGCTGTCTATTGTCTGCTGAGAGCTGTCTTTCCTCCATTGAGGGCATTTAGATCCTGTGATGTAAACAAACCAGCCATGGACAAGATTTTTATTGTTGTGATACGGCTGAGAATGCTTTGCTTAGATCTAGCAATCTCCTAAGTGATCACTTTTTGTTTGGTTTTCTTGCAGAGGAACTTACAGAGGGAGTAGATGAAGAGTTGGAGGAGGTGTTTGGATGCACTAAGGATAACCTCAATAAAAATGACGAATTGAAAGTAATAGAAATTCTCTTTACCTTGTGTCACTTCTCACATTTTTATGACTCTGTCACATGGTGATGCCTAATGACTCTGTGACATTGATGTGATGTACATTTTGAAGAAGTCACATCAAACTGCACTTCCAACTAAGGTGATGCCAATCTTTAGTCTTTGTGAAGAGATCAAGGAAGGTGTTGAATTTGGAGTAGTTGGAGAGTCTTTGCTTGAGCAGATGATGACCTAGCAGTCAATAGATCAGCATGAAAGTTGAGACAGGATTGATTGATTGGTTGATCAATGGTACTGAAAGAATCCAGTGGAATATTAAAGTCTGCTCAACCAGACATTAAGTGTGTCACTTGTGTTGAAGATATGGCCAGTCTGTACAGCAGCATTTGACTAAGATGCCAAAATCCTTTGAACAATGATAAAGGGTGAATCCACTACCCTCTCAATCACTGGATAAAATCCTAGATATGCAATATAAAAGGCAGAAAAGAGGCACCAAGATCATTGGGTTCATAACCTCTTGTACTATTCTGAAAAAGATATGGTCAAAATGACTCAAAAACAGAAGTTTGAAAGCAGGAGTCATGAAATGATAAAATATATTTAATAAATAAATGGTTAACTGACAAATGAATTGCCCTTTCCCAGGTGACTTAGTTGGAAGTGCATTTTGTTGTGACATATTGAAAAAGTACATCACTTTATTGGCATTATGTCATTAGGAGTAATTAAACATTGCAGCGTTCTGTCGTAGGCTATGTCACAGGGGTTTTCCTTAGTCCCATTTTAACAATGATGTCATTGTGATACGTCAGAAAAATGTCATTATTTTAAGAGCTAAAAAAGAACCAAAATAGTACTTAAATAAATAAATAAATAAATAAAAATATCATAACTACTCAAAATCATTTAAATAATTTAACTAAGCAATAAAAAATTACTTCAGTACTTTTTTCTATCTCCAATTTTTTGCAAAGCAAAAAGTATCATTGACCATGGCGTCCACTATTTTGAATAACCACGTCATGGCAGTGAAATTTTTCAGCAAAATTACAACAATTACAAGAACATAATTTTAATAATCTGATAAAAATTCTTAAGCTAAATTATTTAATTTAAAATTGTTTATTAATTTTTGCACAGACTGCTCTGTGCTGTGGCTAGCATGACTGACTAAATAGCTGCCTTCCCACTTCTGGCAACAATCAAACAAACCAGGATTGTTTTTTTAGGGGGATGGCCTGTTGCAAGTTCTATCGCTGCTTTGATGACCAGCTGCATCTGTTACCTTTGTGGCAGTGGTTGTGACTTATTTTGTGGCACCCCTCTTTCCTCATGAGTCCTCATGAGTCCTCATGAGTCTGCGCAAGTCCTCATGAGTCCTCACAAGACTGCAAGAAAAGAGATTTTTGGTACAAATTTTTTGTCAGAATTATTTAATTTGAAAATATTTCAAAAATAAAAAATAGAATAAGCAAGATCTGCAGTCACATGTCATGGGTGTACAACACACCTCCATCATATGACTCAGACACAATTTTTGTTGGACATCACCCTTTTTTGACATGTTAACAACAAAGTAATTTTGTGGTGTCGTGATGATGTCATACATCATTTCTTCCAACTAAGCCAGGTGATAAGTCATTGAAATGAACAAGCATGTGGTCGGGATCTTCAATTAGTATCTTGGGATCCAAAATCTTCCAAAATCTTCAATTTCAACATAGAACATGGTATCTTTCAAGTGTTGAAGATGAAGATTTGATTTTTGAACTGATGGCAAGTGAGAGATCATTTCAATCTTGGCTGAATTGATGATTGCCTGTTTCCCATTTTCACTCTGTTCAAACAGATTTAAACAAAACAAACAATATCCAAAATGACCATCAACAATAGGTAAATCCACGATGCAACAAGACCATCAAATGCTCTACAGCTTGAGCAATGTTTGCATTTTTGTTGTCATTGCAGACCAGGAAGATAGTGCAGATCATACAATGGTGGATATTTCAACTGGCAACATGGTTGGACTGGTCCCATGACAAAAGCAGCTTGTTCTTTTTGGTCTGCAGTATTGTGGGAGATTTTCAAGATGCATTGCTTTCATTCATTGCTGCAAATATGCAGTTTTGAGAACATCCTTTCAATTTGGAGGTGGTAGTAGTACCTACACAAAATATCAATCATCATTGAGCTCAAATGAGATGATTGTCAGCAAAATCAAGCAATGCAAGCAACTTTGACATTTTTCTCCCTCTTTAGAGAGAGGAAGAGTTGTGGCAGATTGTGGGTGAATGAAGAGTAAGAAGTAAGAAAGAAGTATCCACACAAGGATGAAGTCTCATTTTCATATAATGTTTGACACCAACTGCAGCAACAAAGATCAACAACTTGCTGAAACTTGCCATGTGATGAAAGTAATTGTTTGGCATATCTCATCTTTTTCACCTCTTGCCTACCCCTGGGGAGCTTTTCAACAAACCATTGTGTGCTTCTGTCGGTAATCAAGCCACCAGACTACCATGATTGAGGATTTCTGGATACCCCCTTTATCATTCTGCAAACATTCACAAACTTTTCAAGGATTTTGAATGAGATAAATGTTTTTCATCACAACTTTCAACATCTTCTCTCTATCATACAATTAGATATCCATCCAAAGGAACCCTATCTCTGTGATTAACAAGAAGAATTTCTGGATTTGTTGCTCCCAAAGGCCTGCAAGCAACTACTGTTTCGAAGCCTTTTGGGTCAGTCAAATTGGTAACAGTTGACCTAACTGTATTTGTTTGTGATTGAAAGCTTTTTTCCTGATTAATTTGATCAAGGTCAAGGCGTTTGGAAAGACATATGCATTTTTTCTTCACAAATTTCCACATTGTCTCACCATAATAGAATTAAACATTTACCCAAAAGAACCATATTTTGGTCATTAGTGAGTAGGATTTCTGGATTTGTTGCCACCAAAGGACTGCCAGCAACTTGGTACCTGTTTCTTTAGTAGACAGTTCAATTACAGAAGCCCTCTGGGCCAACTGAATTTTACACAGTTGACTTACTGCATTTGCATGTGATTAAAGCTTGTTCTGATTCATCTCCTCTCTTCAAGGCAATTTTCTCTATATGTAGAGATAGAGTAAAAGACAAGACAGAGAATGTAAATTATTGTACAAAGTAATAATTAGTAAGAAATTAATTAGCCTTTTGTCATCAGTACCAGGGGTTACGGAAAGTATAGAGAGGAGAATTTGACAAAGTTGGCTTGGATCTTCTGATTGGTTCCTCTGGCTTGATTTAGCATTTTTCTTGGTTCAGTTAGGCTTGGATTGGCTGTTTTGTTGGGTTTAGAGTTTTGGCAAGAATGGGAATTTGGCTTGGATTTAGCATTTGTCAACATGGCTAGAGATAATGGAAAACACAGAGAGGAAAATTTGACAAAGTTTGCTTTGATCCTCTGATTTGTTCCTCTTGCTTGGCTTGGCCTCTGTTTCCACTTCTTTTCCTATGTGATCTTTGCTGGGATTGTCGTTTTGATTAGGATTCGATTTCTTTCTGGGCTTGGCTTATTAGCCAGGCTTAGATATTGACTGGGATCTGTTGTTTTGTTTGCATTGGCTCCTCCAGATTGGATTGACTCTCTGCTCTGTCAGCTTGGAGCTGCTAGCTTTGCTCCCTGGGGTTGGCTCCTTTGGTTTGGATAGGATTAGCATGGTTCCTCTGGCCTTACTCCTATGGCTTGGTTCATCATTGCTGATTAGCTTGGTTGGATAATTGGGTTGGCCTGATGTATTGTTATATCATTAGTTTGGTCATAGTGCTGTGAGATAGGCCATATTTTTGTTTCAAAATTGACTTTTATGGCACCAATTCCATGAAATCTTCCTTTTCATCAGAGGAAGGGATGGATACATTGAATATTGGTCACAAATAATTAAAAAATGGTGAGAATGTTGATTTTTTACTTTTGATGAGAATTTCTTTTGGATTTTGGTAATCATTTCTTCGTGATTATTTACTTGATCTGTTCACTGACAATTATACAGGCAATGACAAGAAACCTTGTTTCATTTGGAAATACTATCATACCATATCAGTGGCAGCAGGGTTCTATATGAATGAGCTGTCTTATTCAACAACCATCTGTAATTACCACCACTGAGGGTCAAATTGGAGCAATTGACAATGCAAATAAGACTAAATATGCACTATGGAAATACTGAATATTAGGAATGTTATTTTGATCAATAAAAATGCTGTTTTGATTGATTGATGAGTTATGTTGAACAGTTCATAAATTGTAATAGAATCTAAAAAATAATGACTTCATTACTCCCAAAAAATATTGTGAATTTAATGATATCTAATCTTTTCAACATTAATCCCAATGTTTGAATATTATTATTTGAGAGCTTATTGATAGTAGTTTGTTTGTAAGTTCTAAATACTAATGCAAGTTTTGATGATAAATCCTCTGATTATGAGTAACATGTCAGATATTTTAGTGTTTTTGTTATTTCATGAATTTTGCCAAATCTTGGCAGAAAATTTAGGTTTGAATGCACCATTTGGGTGATTTTTTCTCTTTTTTCATCAGCTGAGGATATGTGAAAGTATTGGCTTGGTTGAAAGAGTTTTGGCCTATGAGATTGAGTGAGTGTGGCTGATTGTTGATTTTGCTTATTTTTGTTGTATCTTGAGATTGGCCATATTTTTGCTGAAAATTTGAGTTGGAATATGCCACATGTATGAATGTCCTCCTCCTTAATCATATGAGGAGATGTGGATATTTTTGGCTTTGTTCAAAGCGGTTCAGCCTAGGAATGCACCATGGTTACATTGTGTGGGGATGATTGCTGATTTTTTATTTTTGTTGTGTCAAGAGATTAGCCATATCTTTGCTGAAAATTTAAATTTGAAGGTGCAACTTGTATGAATCTTTCTTTCTTTCATCAAATGAGGGAATATTAAAAAGTTTAGCTTGGTTTGGAGAAGATTGGCCTAGAAATGAGCTGTGGTGAGAGTGTGGCTGTTTAATGATTTTTCACTTCTGTTATGTCATGAGATTGACCATATTTTGGTAAAAAGAATTAGTTCGAATGCACCACTCATATGGATCTCTTTCTCATTAATGAGAGAAGGGGGCATTGTTAGCTTTGGCTTTTTTTGAAGAGGTTTGGCTTATGAATAAGCTGATAAAAAGTTGGTATGGATAATTGTAGACTTTGTTTATTGTGTTGTGTGATAAGTTTTGACATGTCTTGGCCACAAAATGAGTTTATAGATGCACCTTGACTGAATACCTCCCTCTTTATCAGAGGAAAGTATGCATGTAGTTTTGACTTGGTTTGGTGAGGATTGATCTAGGAATGTGATGTGGTATGAGTGTGGCTGATTGTTGATTTTAAAATTTTCCATTTTTCATGAAATTGGCCACATCTTGACCAAATACTTGAGTTGGAATGTGCCATTTGTAAGAATCTCTTACTGTTTTGTCATAGGAAGGGATGCAGTAGATTTGACTTGCTTGAGTAGATTATATTTAGGAATCAATTGCAGTAAGAGTGTGACTGATTTTTGACTTTCTTTTTGTTGTGTCATGAAATGACCACATCCCTTGACCAAAAATTGAGTTCATAGGCATGTGTTTCAAATTTTTTCCATTTTTGTTAGAGGAGGAGATTTAGGAAGCTTTGTCTCATTTTATTCACAATTAGTTAAGAATGGGCAATGGTAAGAGTGTGGCTGATTGTTGATTTTGTTTATTTTGTTGTGTCATGAGATTAGCCATATCTTGGCTAGAAAATTGAGTTTGACCACATCACTTCTATAATTATTTTTTAAATGAGAAGGCAAGTTTTACAATAGATACTTCAAAGTAACTTCTGTCTAACTTTTTATATGCAAATCCCTTGAGCTGTTGTGTGCCTCCTCATCTTCTACCTGTCTTGCATACGGGCCATGTCATGTTCTAAAATTATATGATTCTGGAAAATGCACAGAAAAAACATTGTTCTTTTGCATTGTGACAGACAGTAGCAACTACAGGGTCTCTATTTGGTAGTGAAAAAAAGAAAATGATGAATTGTAGATGTGGAACGTCAGTTTTGGTGGTCATGGTTGTTGTTTTCAATTTTGAGAATTTTTGTAGTGGTGGCAAGTTACCTCAATTTTAATTTAAAAGAAAAAAGCTGTCATTGTGACAAAAAGGTCATTAAAGAACCTCCACCATCATCACTATGAATGAAATTACATTATAAACAAGCCTCTATAAGATAAAAGGAGCACAAACATCACAGTCATTGCAAGTTTGGTAGTAAACTATCACACTTATTATTAGTTTTAGGTAACTGTCACTATTGTTATTTTTTGTGATAGCTAATTCAGTCATACATGTCCTCAAAAATATTTACATATACTTTCCCAAAAAATGTCAATCCTTTATCTTCCAGTGAGCACCAGGAAAAATTGTTAATAATTAAGTGTAGTTGCCCTATAACTTTCTCCAGCCAAAAACTGAATGGTAACTGACTAAGTACACACAGAACTTGAACCACTTAATTTACTAGAAACACTTGGAGAGATTAGGATTATTCAGGGGCTAAAAAATGTAATTTTTAGAGACCATAAGAAATTTAGCTCACTCATTTGGAAATTTGTTAGATAGAATACTAAAAAAGTGACTCCCTCAAAAAGAATATTGCCCAAAATCCATGTACACTAACAATGTAGACAATACTATCATAATTTGTCTTGACAGAGTTTTCATGGAGTTAGTTTAGGAAAAACATTTTATGTTAACATATGCCAATGAAAAGCACATTAAAATTGTTTACCCAGAAAAATTAAAGAGTGAAATCGATCTCGTGTCCACAAATGCTGTGCTGAGTCAATAAATGATTAAATTGCAAAGGACATCTTCATGAGTTTTATTTTGTATTTCACAAGTGCGAAGATTGCAAAGAGCAGCAGCTAGATCTTATAATTCAGCATTTTTTCTTCAATCTGATTTCAATATAAAGCTTAGTAATACTACATGATGTCAAAGTAGCTACAACAGAAAAGAAACTATTCATAGCAAAATCGTGATCATGACATTTTGTGCTTCAGGTTTTATCAAAATTTAAATTATCCTTCCATTCTATATTATAAGAAACACATGGACAAATTATGTCTTGGAAAGGCGTGTATACTTTCATGAACAAGAAAATATGCGAATCTAAGGAATTCCAAATCACTTAGTCTATATGTATCAAGTATGGTAAGCCTCCAATGGTGAATCCTATGTACCATTTGTTTTCATTTGTAAATAAGCAAAGGAATTTATGACAACTGTCTTAACTTTACTAAGTGTGTCAAGATGAAAGACTCAGCAACTTAGGGGTTTAAAATGGACTAAATTTCTGCAAGACATTATATCAGAGTAATGGCAAAGTGGGAGAGTTTACAAATGATAAATCAATGTTGGATGTGCAGCATGCAATAATTGGAAGTTTATAATGATGTTGATGAAAATCCTTCTTGTCATGATGTATAAAAAGCAGAATGTGCAAAAAGTTGTCTATTAAACAATTCACAAGCAGTTGGCATTACTGAACCTGTATACTAAGCACATTGGATTATGCTATGACTAGTAAAGTTTGAGATAGAATCCTTTCCAACCTAGACATCAAAAATTAATTCAGTTTATTTGGCAGGGATGTTCACAGCATCAAGCACTTAGTCTGTGGCAATATTCCAAATATCATGCAGTTTGACATTCCTTATAATGCCAATTAGATATTTGACAACATAGGTAATACCACATGTTCCAAAATGACAAGAGTGGAAAATGACGACTTGGGACCATAAGTATTGTGGAGGGACATTCCTGCTTCCAGATGGAATAAGTCACAAAACACAACATATAAAGGGCTTATTGACATATGATATAGTACAATTACATATAGATAATTTGGTGTGGATACAGCATGAAGCATGGCAACTTGACTTTAAGTGAGACTCACTCAATACTACAATAGTATGTTTTATAATCAAGCAATGTTGAAGTAAATTCTAAGTGTCTTGTCCCTCCTCCCATTTGAGTATAAACTCAAGTCTTGTTTGTCAATTTTCACCTAATGCCAAATGCCTTTATTTCCTAGTTTTGTATGCTTAGTTGTTTTTATATTTTCAGAATAGCTGATACCTACTAGCTTCCAATTTTGTGGAGCATTTAATACACAATACTCTTCAATACACCTCTTCACTACATTTGACTTCCCAAACATATGAGCAATATCATGACCCAAACATATCCAAACATCATACATCATACGTGGATGACATAACCTGACATGATAAGTCTTTGTATCAAAAGACATTGTGCATGTTAATGAATACAATAAATGGAGTAATTTACACTTGTAGATTTACAACTTCAAATTACAAAAGACAATCAGACCTTTACACTCAAAAATATCTAATCTACTGTCTACTACAGATACTTTATGTACCCATCATGGTACAGAAATATACAGCCAACAACTACTATGGTCAGTTATATGTACGATCAAAATATTCTGGGTTCTTGTAGATTTAAGAAGAAGATTAGAGTCCCTCTAGTAGCATCATGGAGGTATAAAAATCAACACAAACATCTTATTTTTCTTTTACTACAGACTTTAGTGCCTCTTATTTCAGTTTTTGTTGGAAACTATTGATTTCTGCTTCACCATTGCAAGCCTCTATTGTAAATAATTTACACAATTCTGAATTTGGTATATTAGAATTATCTCTAGCTAGCCTATTTCTTGTTTTTAATTTTATTCTTTTTGATGAAATTTTCATTTAGTCCTTGCTCATTGTCTTGATAATCATCATTCAAGTTTGTTGGGTGTTTCAACTCAGAAGACAAATATAAATGTTACTTTGATCTTTTTCTTTGCTAATCTCAAGTTTTAAACATAATCTACTTTATAAACTTATTGCCCTTTAGTAATTCAATAAACACAAGTTCCAAAAGTATTGTGGTCATAAGGCAAGAAAAATGTGGAGAGAGTAGATGCATATGAGTTGATTTACTTTTTCTTTTTTTTCAATTTTTGAAATTGATTTTTTAGTTTTGAAAGATATCATTTTCAAGCAGAAATGAATTGTGTACACTAACTCTACCTACATGAAATCAGTGACTGCTTCTAAGCAATATGAAGTAAATATGTTGGAAAGGAAGGGATGTATTGTTTTTGAAATATTCTGATTTATGTTTTTTAATCTTGATACTGCATGAATCTTCAAATGAAAATGACTCAGATACAAATACCAGTGCTTATTTCATAATATTATTGTAGAATTTTCTTTCATTCCATTTCTTTCTAGAAAGGACTTTTTTGTGATGCTGTACCTAATCTTCACAAAAGTTTATACTATTTTGAAATATGCATCTAGAATTTGTTCAATCATTTTTATCATTTATCTACATCCACAATGATTTGTGGGTCTAAATAGATCCTTATTAGTAAAAACTACAGACACCAAAATTCAGAATTACCTTCAAAATCCTAAAGCAATACACCTGTATTTGAAATTTACACAGATAGATCTACAAAATATGATTTTGGCAATAAAATCAAAAACCTGTATTTAGTTGTAGACTAATAATGGTCACCCTACCCCCTTAGCTATCAAAATGGTTTGACAAGATCTGTGTCACTACCTTGTTTAAATCCTTCAATAACTGATTTTAAAAGAACTCTTTGTGCCTGATAAAAAATAAGGGGATTGTTCTGATTAGTCATAATGAATTGTGATCAAATGGTGAAATAACATGTTTTTACAGTTTAGAGCTCATGAACAGAGCCTTTTGTATTCTATTTTATGATAGTATTTGTCTTGAATTTTGATCGACCACATCGCTCCCTACTTCAAATTAAATATTATTTGATTTTTTCTAATGACTCATTTGTCAACTTTTTGTAGTAATTAAAAAATCAAAATTTTTGACCCTGCAAAATCATGTGCTGATCTGACCTCATTATTTTTTGCCATTATTTATCATATGGCTTCAACTAAAGCCATCTGAATTCACTGTAGATAATTTGAGCAGTCAAGAAGATTATTGTATATTTTCCAGCAAGGAAAAGTAGCATTTGTCTTCCTTCTTTTGTTTCTCATTACATATCATATTTATTATCCAAAAAGTTTGAATAGGCTAAGACATCCTATAGTTGCCCTATTTAACTAGTTTTACCTAAAATAAAAAGCTGGAATCAATAAAATTAGATGAAAGTTGTAAGTTGCATCTACAAGTATTTATAATTTTTCAATGTCACCATCTGAGTGGAAGCACTATTGCTTTTTGTACAGTTGTCGATGAATTTCTCATGGATACAACTTGTGTTCACATATGTGTGCACTGTGGCAGACAGTGATTCAGCATGTCTTGTTCAGTAAGGGAAGCTGGGTGTTTGATCATTACATCATTGTAATTTACCAAATAGTCATGGTAATCTTTGTATCAAATGGCATTTTAATTATGTAGAAATTTTCATTTTCTAGGTAATTTGATCGGTCAGTTCAATGTAGCATCTGAACATTTACTACTACCAGGCTCATCTTTGCATATATCAGGAATTTTCAGACAATCCCAAGAGGTTGTTATTGATAAAGTACTCCTCTTGCTGAGATAAGGGTAAAAATGTTGCCTATTGCAAAGAAATGTCCACAATTCATATTTTTATGCCAAGATGAAATCATTGTATGCAATTATTGAAAACAATATATTCTTCAAAGATACATCTCAAGTCATTCAGACATCAAATTTCTCAGTCTGCAGACATCAATCATTAGATTTAGTGGTAATAAAGATAAATAGGTTGGAATGCATCCAGAAATAGCATAGTTACACAGTGCTGGTGTGTGTACAAAGTCTGCAATGTAAAGATCCACCTGTGTGTGTAAGGAAATGATATTGATAGTTGATGACAAAAGCTTCTCCTGACTTTTGACTTTTACTGCAAATAAGGGAGCACCAAAGATATTATAGATTTGTGCACTGATCTGCTTTCCAATATTTTTGCTTTTTAGTCTCTTTAGAACCCCCCTGCAGTGAAGTTATTTCAACTTTGGTGCATTCACTTCAGCCAATTTTGTCAACATTCCCTATATGAAAAACCACGTCATAAGCCCGTGATAAATAATGTTTGTTTGGGCTGTATTATCAAGCAATTTTAGGATCAGGGTGTAGTACGTATCAATACATAGCATGTTTTTTTATTTCAATTAGGGCCTATGGAATATGAATGAAAATCATATTCATGCCATATTCCATATTTACCATTCTTTCCGAAGACATCGTGTCAGGTAGAATGTGCTCGTCGAGATCAGAAGAATAGTCCATGGTACTACTCCATCTCACTCTATTGCAACCTATCACGGATAGAAGTTGCAAGGGGTGTTTGTATTCCAAGAGGGCTTGGCAAATAGAAATTATTGGGTCCTTTTAGGAGTAGACTCCACGAACTCGGAGATGTACAATGCGAGTGAACTTTCCGGTAGCTGGAACGTTTAGGATATTTCTTGTACGAATTTCTATTACAACACAGCAAAGCATAAAACAAAGCACTAGCTCTATTGGTTACGAGTTACGAGTTCACTTCCTATTATTTTCATTGTCAACAAATTCTATTAAATTTCATAAAAACCGTGTGCGAAAGCTATCAAGAGATTTTTCGTTTACTCTATACATTTGTATCCTGCGTTCTCAAGGTTTCCTCAACAAAATGAATCTCTCAAACGTCTATCTAACCGCAACCGCGATAGCTGTGCAAGTTCATTCTGCATCTGGACAAGCTCAGTATTATCCTGATTGGATGGGTGGTACCAACACTTGCTTAAATGACGGCAATCAGCCTTCATACATGAATAAGGGAGGTTACCTCGAAGCTACACTCCAAGCTTGCTGCACTCGATATTTCAGTTGGAATTACAACCATTGTATGGGCGGAACTGCTGTTGGATCTGCTAAGTGGTATGTTGATTATGCAAACTCAAAGTGTGTTCAAGATTGCGCTAGTTCGACGAGTCCTGCAGGTTGCACAAACTTCGGTGGACTTGCCACGCCTGCCGACGTGTTGTACCCCGATGCCGCTTCCTGTTGTACTGCCAAACTATCTTCCATTGCGAAAGGGTTTTGTGAGGCAAAATCCACGGGTACTACCTACGCCGGTAGCATGAAGTGGTACGTGGACTACGAGAATTCACGTTGTGAGCAAGACTGCAAGACAGCAGGAGGAACTTGCATCACACCAGGAGGAATAATAGAGGCTTCTTCGACTACTCTCTATGATTCTGCATCTCTTTGCTGTGCTGGGAAGCTTAGCTATATCAATACTGAAGTTTGTGCAAGCAACTCGAACCCTTCGAGCACCGGAACTGGCAAATATTACCCTGATCCTATGAACTACAAGTGCCTGGTGGATACCACTGGATCTCGGGCCCCGTCGACCACCAAGACTCTCTACAGTACTGCCTCTGACTGCTGTGGATCCATGACTTGGATAGACAAAAACCTCTGTAGTTCCCGTTCAACCGGAACAAGAAGCGACAAATGGTTCTTGAAGGATTTGACGAAGGGAGGGTGTGTCAAAGATTGCTCTAGCGGTGTAGAGTGTGCGGTTATTACTGATCCAAATGTCAAGTTGTATGACACGGCCGCACAATGCTGCACCGCCCAGCTAAGTTGGATTCCCAAGGCATCCTGCGAATCAGTTTCCACAACAGGATCTGCAGTGCCGTCGCCTACAACTCCAGTCGCGACCAATAAGTGGTATTCGTCGACGGGCAACGTATGTAAGCAAGATTGTGCCACCAGTTCAAGTGCACCGACTTGTGGTGGTATTGATAGCCTTGGGAAGACTCTTTATTCCGATCCATCTTCGTGCTGTGCAGCACAGTTCTCTTGGATTGACAAGACCCTATGTGCTGCGATGTCTACCGGAACCTATACTAACAAATTTTACGTCAACTATTCCTCCAACAAGTGTCAGCAGGATTGCTCCACTGGAAGTGGTTCATCTGCAGCTTGTGGCGGGCATCCTGCAGATCTCTCCGTAACTCTTTACTCATCCGCATCTGACTGCTGCAAAGCCAAACTGGGCTCTATCGACCTTGCGACCTGCACAGCAGTTTCTACAGGGTCTCCAGCACCTGCAACAACAACGACGACGACCTCTACTGGTTCTGCAGCATCGACGACGACGACCACATCTACAACGACTAAGGCATCGACGACGACGACAACATCTACAACGACTAAGGCATCGACGACGGTTTACGTCGCGACCAACAAATGGTATTCATCAACGGACAACATTTGCAAGCAAGATTGTGCCATCAGCGCGAGTGCTCCCACTTGTGGTGGAATTGCGAAAGATCTATGGAAGACGCTCTATTCTGATGCATCCTCATGTTGTGCCGCTCAGTTTTCTTGGATTGACAAGACCCTCTGTGCTGCGATGTCTACGGGAACCTATACTAACAAATTTTACGTTAATTATTCCTCCAATAAATGCCAACAAGACTGTGCCACCGGATCCGGTGCTTCTTCAGCTTGTGGCGGGCATCCTGCAGATCTCTCCGTAACTCTTTACTCATCTGCATCTGACTGCTGCAAAGCCAAATTGGGTTCAATCAATCTATCAACCTGCACGGCTGCTTCTACTGGAACATCGGCCACTGGTACATCAGAGTATTATGTCGACTGGTCCATAACAAAGTGCGTAAAGAATTGTCCCATCAGTAGTTCGGACTCTGCATGCGGAGGACTCGCAGAGACGTGGGAAAAATTGTTTCCTACTAAGTCAGCTTGCTGCTCAGGATCATTGTCATGGTTGGAAGCAAACAAGTGCTAATTTTTTGATGAGGTGATAGCGTTAGGAACATTCAAAAATATTTCATCTTGGCAGAGTATACTGCAATAATATGTCCCTAGGGTTTGTTGCAGATCATTTTCATTAGATTTTTTGTATTGCTTTGAGAGAAGCAACGAAGTGAGACATGAAGAGGAAATCATCGGAAACATCATCTTGAAACGCTTCACTTCTGTGCATTGAAGATAAGGAGTAATTGTAATCTAATGTTGCGGTAAAAATTCTGTTAGATCTTATAATTAAAATCCACACAAGCAGAACCTTCCATACAGGATATTGTATTCCCAATTCATACCATCTGGCAGAAATAATTCGCCGCACGAAAAAAATGAAAACAAATGCAAATTTTTCCATTATTCAGCACCCCTGTAATTTCGTACTTCCAACTATTAACTTTAAAAGGGGTCGTTGAGATGACTTTGGATAAAGGCCGACATAAATAACCATGATTTTCTATTCACAAGTAATTCAATCTAGCTTCTTCACCTCTCCGTCTTTCCCAACATGATATTTTCCGGGCTCATTGATGATAATTTCCATAACTTCGTCTTTTCTCATCGTATATCCTCGGATCGCAACTTCCTCAGGTACATCGGCTCCCTCTGGAATTTCTTCCACATCACATCCTTTATTTCTCACAACTAATCCGTCAACAGTCACATCGCAATCGTGCCCCGTCCTGATGACCAAGGCACCATCGAGATCCAAATTCTTTACTTTCAGATCTTCCCCTTCCAATACTAGCGACGATCGCTTCGTTATTTTTCCTCCTTCG